>WNGB01000585.1_pt1 | contig 142257 bp, 130 predicted proteins | sample 5400681 | NCBI WGS metagenome assembly WNGB01 (sample SAMN13153367, study PRJNA577476) | soil metagenome | isolation source: 115 cm soil or saprolite under grassland replicate 2 | place: USA:California | collected 2016-06-15
CAGCTCTGCCATGTCGGCCAGCACCGCATCGTGGCCGTCCTGCTCGGCGTGCCCGACCATCGCGGCCCGCTGCACCTCGCCGTACTCTTCGATCATCTCGGCGCAGCGCACGTGCCCCCAGATCGGCGCCGGCCGGAACACCGCGTTGCCGAAGAAGTGGTCGAAGTGCGCGTGCGTGTTGACCACCGTCCACGGGTGTGGGGTCACCGTGCGGATCGCCTCGACGAGGTCCCGGGCCTCGCGGTGCGACATCCGGGTGTCGACCACCAGGCAGCCGCCATCGCCGACGACCAGGCCGACGTTCAGGTCGAACGACCGGTGCCGCCGCACGAACACCCGGTCGGCCACCTCGCGCCAGCTCTCGCCCACCGGCTCAGGCTAGTGCCCGCGTCCGACAAGCAATTCGGACACGGGCATAGGCCCATTTTCCGCACAGAACTAGGCCCATTTTCCGCACAGAACTAGGGCACCTCGGCGAGGGTGGTGTGCAGCCGCCGCAGCCGCAGCCCGAACGAGATCAGCATGATCCCCCACAGGATCGCGAAGATCCCGATCACGGTGACCAGCGCGACGGCGCCCTCCCGTGGCCGGACCACGAGGATCACCCCGAGGGCCACGGTGAGCAGTCCGGACAGGCCCAGGAACCACTCGTTGGAGATCACGTCCCGCAGCCGGACCGCGGTGGCGATCTGGGTGACCCCGACGACCAGCGCCCAGGCGGCGATGATCCACAGCAGCGCCAGCGCTGTCACCCCCGGCCACAACCAGGCGACCACGCCGGCGAGGATCCCGGCCAGGCCGAGCAGCCCGAAGACCAGCCGGCCCTGCCGCGGCGCGTCCCGGGCGGCCGCCGCGATGCCGACGGCGATGGCGCCGTCCACCAGGGCGTACGCCCCCCAGAGGATCACCAGGACCAGCAGGGTGGCGCCCGGCCAGACGATCGCGAAGATCCCGAACAGCATGGCGGCCACCCCGCGGAGCACGAACAGCCACCACCGGCGAGTCAGCATGTGAAGCATCGCGCACCTCCCGGTATCGCTGGCGTCGATGGTCGACCCCGGGGCGGCGGGGCGGCAAGGGGAGACACCCGAATGGCAGACTGCGGCCATGCGCGTGTATCTGGGTTCCGACCACGCGGGGTACGAGCTCAAGACCCGCCTGGTCGAGTTCGTCGGCGCGCTCGGGCACGAAGCGGTGGACTGCGGGCCGGCCAGCTACGACCCGGACGACGACTACCCGCCGTACTGCTTCGCGACCGCCGAGCGGGTGGTGGCCGACCCGGGCAGCCTCGGCGTGGTGGTCGGCGGCTCCGGCAACGGCGAGCAGATCGCGGCCAACAAGGTGCGTGGCGCCCGGGCGGCGCTGGCGTGGAGCGAGGAGACCGCCCGGCTGGCCCGCGAGCACAACGACGCCAACGTGGTGAGCGTCGGCGCCCGGATGCACAGCCCGGAGGCAGCGTGCCGGTTCGTCGAGGTGTTCCTGGCCACGCCGTTCAGCCAGGGCGAACGGCACGCCCGCCGGATCGCGATGCTGGCCGGGTACGAGGCCGAGGCCGGCAACCCGGCGGCGCCGGACCGTCCCGGCGCCGACGGGGTGCCGGGGTTCTAGTCCCCATGTAGCCGGGTCTGGTCCCCATGTGGTCAAGGGGCCGGGCGCGTCCGTCAAGCCCTCCGTTCGGCCGCGGCGGCGTATCGCCCGAAGACGAGCGCTCATTATCCGCATTCTGCCTCCGCTGCCTTCGCGTAGCGGTAACTTGCCTGCACAGCGACGGGGGCGCTGCCGACCAAAATCGTGCCGACTGGGGGGACCGTGGGCGCGTCCTGTCGAGGGCCGCCGCTGGCGTGCGGGCGAACGCATCGCCTCGACGACACCCACTTCACTCTTAGGGGGGAACCCTTGCTTCGCAAACTCGTCATCGCCGCGGCCGCAGGTGGTGCGGCCGCTCTCGCGGTCGCCATGACACCGGCAGTGTCGACCGCCGCCACCCCACTGTCCGGGGCCATCTTCACCACGGATGTCACGGGCGTTCCGGTAAACCTGAACATCTATGCGGCAAAGGAGGACGTGTACCTCAACGGCGGCCCCGGGATCAACGCCCCTGACGACGCCGCGGGCCTACCCGCGGGGACCTACTCCTTCCAGGTCACCGACCCGTCGGGCAAGACCCTGCTCTCCAGCGACGCGGTGGTCTGCCGGCAGTTCACGGTGAACGCCAGCGGCGTCATAGAGGATGTCGTGGCGGCCGGCGGCTGTGAGCACGCCACCGGGGCCGACGGTGAGGATGGCGGCGCGACGGTCCAGCTGTTCCCGTACGCGAACACGCCCAACAACGGCGGCGTCTACAAGGTCTGGGTGTCGCCCACCGACCTTCTCGACTGCAGCGCACCCGGCAACAAGAACTGCTTCGTGCCGCGCTACAGCAAGACCGACAACTTCAAGGTGCGGCGGGGGGTCATCATCGAGATCGACACGCGGTTCTGGAAGCCGGGCCTGGCAGACCCGGTGGACGGGCTCTCCGTCATCTGGGGCGACAGCGTCGGGGCCACGAACCAGAAGTGGTCGGAGTACAACCCGGCTCTGAACGCGTTCCACGAGGCGCACGTCGAGGCCGTCGAGGCCGGCTTGCACCAGATCCAGATCGCGGACCAGGCGGGCTGCACCATTGACGACGTCAACGGGCCGGATGGTACGGCCTACACCCCGGCCGGCGGAGCGGTGACCGTGCCGGTCTCCGTCGCGGCCAACATCAACAAGACGACCACGTTCTTTGTGGACGTCCACTGCGCAAGCTGAACCGACCCGTCGGGAGGCGGCGGCCGACCGCCGCCTCCCCGCGGCGGGCGCCCGGCCAGGCGATCAGACTGCGGCTCTTGCGACCCGCTGACCACGCGGCTCGGGTTCCAGGAGGCTTCTGAATGGGTCGCGATTCCGGCCGATCAGCCTCGCAAAGTCGCAGGTCAGAGGCTTGCGGGAGGTCGGCGAGGTACGTTATTCAGAGGGCTCCTAGTCCGGCTCGGGCGCCGACTGGACGGGCGACGATCCCTCCGGCGGCACGTAGAACCGCCGAACGATGGTCTGGCGACGCCGTTCAGCGACCGGCCAGGCACGCGTACGGGGTCGCGCTGCTCGCCGGGCACGACAAGGCGCGCTGACCCGGTCCGCCGGCGGTGCCCCGACCGGGTGAACGTTTCGGGCCCGCGTGCGGATGGGTATCACGGCGGCGCCCGGGGGCCTCCGCACAGCAACGAAGTCCCATCGCCGGCCGTGTACGCGTGGCTGACCTCTGCGGGAGGCTCCTATGCCGGGCTACAGCGCTCCGCACCTGCAACCGCGGCTGGTGCTCACCAGCCCGCCGAGGCTGCGGGATACCGTCTTCGTGCTCGCCGGCGGCCGGTGCGTCCTCGGCCGGGCCGAGGGCTCGCACCTGCGGGTGGACGACCCGCACGTCAGCCGCACCCACGCCGCCCTGGACCGCCGCCCGGAGGGCCAGGTCGTGGAGGATCTCGGTTCGACCGGCGGGACGTTCATCAACGGCCGCCGGATCCACGGAATGCAGTCCGTGCGGCACGGCGACATGCTGCGCTTCGGCGCCGTGGAGGCGCGGTACGAGGAACTGGCCGGCCGCGGTGACCTGACCATGGTCGGCGGCGCACCAGTGCCCGCCGCGCGGCCGGGGCAGGTGCCGGCCGGGGGGAGCTTCGCCATCGGGCCGCAGGCGGCCTCCGCCATCAACAACGTCGCCGGCAGCCAGTACAACCACATCATCCAGCAGCGGGAGAGCTTCCTGCGGGAGATCGCCGCCACCCGGACGAGGGCGCGCCGGCTGGTGCAGTTCGGGCTGGTCCTGTTCCTCGTCGGCTTCGGCGTCGGCATGTGGGGGTTTGTGCGGTACTCCAACGCCATCACCTCCGTGGGCGACCAGCCGCCGGGCGGTCCGGTGGACGGAGGGTTCGATTTCAGCGGGTTCCAGATGGGGATGATCGGAGCCGTGGTCGCCAATGTTGGGATCATCGTGATGGTTGTCGGGCTGGTGATGCACATCGTCGCCGCATCCCGCACGCGGAGGATCGACGACCAGGCCCGCCGGCAGCTCGCGCCGCACCCGGCCTGGTGACCGCCGATCGGGGGAGGGCAGGTCCGATGACGTTCAACTTCTACGGCGGCCAGCAGGGAGGCGTCGTCAACAACGTGGCCGGCGATCAGACGAACATCGGCGGCCAGCAGGCGTTCGGCGCCGCCGAGGTGGACGTGCGTGCCGTCACCGCCGAGCTGCGCCGGCAGCTCGGGGCAGTTGCGCTGCCCGCCCAGGTCGGGGCCGCTGTGCTGGCCGACGCGGAGGCGATCGACGCCGAGGTGCGTGGCCGCACACCCGACCGCCGCAGCATTGCCGACCGGCTGGCCCGGCTGACCCAGGTCCTGGGGTCCGCCGGCGCGCTGGCCACCGCGGGCGCCGCGTTGCTCGGGCCGCTCCGAGCGCTGGCCGGCTGGCTTGGCGTGCTGGGTGAGCCTGTCCGGCGCCTGCTTGCCGACTGATCCCGCGGCCGCGTGACCGCGGGCTGGTCAGTCAGGGTCAGGGGCCGGGTTGGTCGGGGTGGAGCCCTCGGGCGGCACGTAGTAGCGCCGGACGATGGTCAACTCCCGCTCGGCGGCCTCGACGTCCTCCGGCCGCGGTCGGGCGGCGTCCCGGGCGCGCATGGCGCCGGTCACGCCGACCTGCGAGGGCCCCGCCGCGACGAGGCCGCGCAGGCCGCGCTCGGCCGGGTCGCGGCGGCGTGGCCCAGCGGATGACTCGTACTCCCCGTACCCGCCGTGCCCCCCGCCGGCCGCACGGTCGCCGCCCGCGATGGCGCCGGTCGGCGCGGCGGACCCGGCGCGGTCCCCGTCGCGGTCGTGGTCCGGATCCGGATCCACCGGCCGACGGGCCGGGATGTCCGCCGGGGTGGCGCCCGTACCAGACGTTGCTCGCCCGGGCTGCGGCGCGTGGTCGGCCGGTTGCGCGGGATCCGTCCGTTGCGCAGCGCCTGTCGGCTGCACGGTGCCGCCGGGTTGCCCGGTGCCGCCGGATTGCCCGGTGGCGCTGGACTCCGCGGTGCTGTCGGGTTCCATGGTGCGTGGGGGCTCCGCGGGGCGGTGGGGCTGCGCGGTGCCGCCGGGCTTCGCCGGGTCGGGCCGGGTACCACCGCGGCGGCGCCTGATCCGGCGGTGGGTACCGTGCATCTCGGCCGGCTCGGGCCGGTCATCCACCACGCACACCACCCCTCACCGAATGGACGGTACGTGCCCGAGGGCCACACGATCCACCGGCTCGCCCGGGAGCACACCCGCGTCTTCCGCGGCGGCATCGTGCGGGCCAGCAGCCCGCAGGGCCGCTTCGCCGACGGGGCCGCGCTGCTGGACGGGCGGGTGCTCACCCGGGCGGAGGCGCACGGCAAGCACCTGTTCCACGCGTACGACAGGGTGGTGCTGCACGTGCACCTCGGGCTGTACGGCGGGTTCGAGGGGGGCGAGCAGCCGGCGCCGTACCCCCGCGGCCAGATCCGGCTGCGGCTGGAGAACGGCGACTGGTGGACCGACCTGCGCGGGCCGACGGCGTGCGAGGTGCTCACGCCGGCCGACGCCCGGGCGCTGCGGGCGCGGCTCGGCGCCGACCCGCTGCGCCGCGACGCCGACCCGGAGCGGGCCTGGGCCCGGGTCTCCGGCAGCCGTGCCCCGGTAGGCGTGCTGCTGATGGACCAGACCGTGCTGTCCGGCGTCGGGAACGTGTACCGCGCCGAGATCCTGTTCCGGCACCGCGTACACCCGCTGCGGCCCGGCCGGGCCCTCGGCCGCCAGACGTGGGACGGGCTGTGGCCGGACCTGGTGGCGCTGATGCGGTACGGCGTCCGCCGCGGGCGGATCGACACCGTGCGTCCCGAGCACTCGCCCGCCGCAATGGGCCGCGCCCGCCGGCGGGACCGGCACGGCGGCGAGGTGTACGTGTACCGCCGGGCCGGGATGCCCTGCCTGGTATGCGGCACGCCGGTGCGTACCGAGGTGCTGGCCGGCCGGAACCTGTTCTGGTGCCCGACCTGCCAGCCGGACTGACCGCCCCGGGCCGGCTCAGAACAGGGGCACTTCAGACCCGAATCCGCGAGTAGCTGGGTGAGTTGATCTTCGGCTGGTGTTGTTGATCTTTGTCGGGGTTGTTTGGGTGTTCGGGCGTGATGGTGGCCCGGGTGGGCGCGCCGGGTTCGCGGGTTCCGGTGGTGGATCGGGGCCGGTAGGCCGGGGGGGTTAGGTCGGGGTGGGCAGTGCGCGGATGCGGGTGAGGATCTCGGCCAGGAGCGGGTGGCCGGGGGGTGGTCGCAGGGTGAGTCCTCGGCTGTGCCGGATCAGGCGGGCGGGGATGCCGATCAGCCGCGCCTTGGTCCGCCTTGGTCGGGTCCTGATCCGGCGGCTTACCGCCTCTCGATCCACCAAACCCACAGTCAGTAGTAGCGGACTATCGCGTCCGGCCAAGTGCCAAAAGTAACAACCCCCAAGCACAAACAGCAACAACAACCCCAAAGTCGGACCGCGGAACAACAACGTAGGTGTACCTCGCCCATCCAGGATATCGTCCAGACTGGCGTCATAATCGACGTTCCCTGCCGTGGTCATACTGAACGCAATGGTCGCGCCGGCCGAGGGAACAACTTGGTGTGTTCCGGGGAGAAGACTGAATGTGTGCAGTTGCCGTGCATCCACCGGACCCGTTACTCCGGGGATGGAGAAACTGGCGAACGTTGCTGAGCGGGCGTCGATGGTTATGGGCAGGCCGTGGACGGCGAGTGCGGTGGTGCCGCGGCCGGTGAAGATCGGGTCGTACTTCGGGTCGTAGTCGATGCGGCCGGCGGTGGTGACGTCAAACTGTATCCACCCGAATCGGCCGTCCAGGCCTATGCCGTGCGGGCCGGGGACGAGAACGAGTTCAGGGGACCGGTCACGGCCGGTGTAATTACCGGCGATACTGTAGGCGGTGTAGGAGGTGTCGGTGATGTTCGCGGTGATGCGGGCGGTGCCGTGGACGGCGAGTGTGGCGGTGCCGCGGCCCGTGAAGATCGGGTCGTACTTCGGGTCGTAGTCGATGCGGCCGGCGGCGGTGACGTCGAATGGTATTGAGGGACCTCCCAAGGTTCTCAGTTGGTGTGTTCCCGGAGGGAGGCTGAAGTGTTGCTCCGTGTGTGCATCTTTCCACGTCGGGTCGTCCGAAATCGCGATGTTTACGTAGGACGTGGCACTCGCGTTGATGGCGATGGGGAAAGTCGAGGGCGGGGGCGGGGGTGGGGGTGGGGCAGTTGTGGATGCCGAGGGAGTTGGCGTTGGGGCCGGACTCGTAGTCGTGCTGGTGGGCTGCAGAGCGGCTTGACTGGCCGGTGCTGGCGAGTTCGCCGACGGTTCGGTGGTCGGCGGTTGTGACGAAGTTGGCGTCGGTGCGGGAGGGTTCGTCGATGGTTCGGTGGTGGGCGGCGGGGCCACGGCCGACGTCGATGGATGGGGGGCCTCGGCCTGCGGTGCTGCCGGCTTCGGGGACGGCATGGCGGTGAAGGTCGCGATGGTCGCGGCCGGTGGGCTGGTGGTGGTCTTGGGGTGGTGCGAGGCTGTGAGGAAGGCGACCACGATCACGGTGGCTACCGCGGCGATGGCGCGGGCGACCGTCGGTATGTTCTGGATGGCCTGCGCCGCCTCTGAGAAACCTGGCAGCTTGAGGACTTGTCTTGTGGCGGCGTCGGTGACGCTGCGGAGGCTGTTGGCTACCCGCTTGAGAAGTCCGGTGGGGGTTTGGCCTGCCAGTGCCGCGGTGGGGACGATGGTCACCACTGTGGTGGCTGATCCGGACAGGGCTGCGGTTTCGGAGGGCGCGTGGGACCACAGCGCGAGGATTGCCCGGCGCCGCTCGTCGTCGTCGCCGTCGAGGTAGGTGGACAGCAGCAGCAGACCGGCGGGTCCGAGGGCCCATTCACTGCTTTGGCCCGCGTTGCGGAAGACCAGGTGGCAGCTCTTGCATGAGTCGGGATTGGCGTGGCTGGTCAGCGCGGACCGGTCCGCGGCGCTGATCTGGGCGTATCGGACGGGGCCGTGGAGAGAAGGCGAGTGCACGCAGCTGACGGCTTGGGTGCAGCTACGGATTCCCCGGGCCACGGCGAGCACTCCGAGCGCCACGCGGATCTGGGCTCGGGCACGGCTCAATTCCCGGTCAACCCGGGTGGCTGTCCAGTCCGGTCCGAGTTCCTTGGCCACCGCGGCGCTTGGGACGTCCGCATCGGGGCCGCGGAGCTTGATGATCGTCTTCATCAGAGCTTGTCGGGCCCGTGGTAGGCATTCGATGACCTCCCACACGGCCGCGACGAGTTCCCACTTGCCGTAGCTGTCGAACCCCCGTTCCTCGTGCGGCTGCTGGTCCGCGGCCACCTCGACCGGGTGATCGGCCAGGCGGCTGCGGGTCCCGGCGGCGACCTTGTTCCGCCCGCTGCGGACGTTCTTCGCGATGCCCCACAGCCACGGTCGGAGTTCAGCGACCTCCTTCGCGTCCGTCGCCGTGGCTGCCGTTGCGGCCCGCGTGAACACCTCGTGGACGCAGTCCTCGGCCTCATCGCGGTCCAGGAGCCCGCCCTGGAAGAAACGGCGCAGCCGCTCAGCATGCTCCCGGTACAGCTCCTCAAGGACTGTCTGGTCACCAGCCCGCAGCCGTACCCACATCTGGTCGGGCGAGATCGGGGCCGGGTCCTCGGCCTGCTGGTTGTCGGTGCGGTCCCGCGTCATCTCACTCCCCAAGGCCCAAGGCCCGAACGTGTCAAAAGGTACGTGTGCCACGGGCCGCCCGACCTCTCATCCCCCACCAACATCAACTTCGCGGTCCTCAGGGAGCGGCCTGATCCCCAGGGTGCGCACCGGTCCCGGGTCCGGCCGCAGCGGCTGCACCGGTACCGCAGGGCCGCCGACGGCGGCAAGAAGACGCCTCCGGGACGTGAGAGAACACGACGCCGGCGGCCACGTCATGAGTACTCCACGTCCTCCACCTGACACAGCTGACGCCAATGCCGACAGGCCAAGAACGGAGGTGATATCAATGCAGCCGCACTGGATCGTGGTCTGGGTGATCTTGCTCCTGACGGTCGTCAGCTAGTAGCACACGGTGGACCGTGGAGAACTCCGAACGCCTCGAATCGCCCAGTCGAGTAGTGGGCTACCCAGACTGGCACGAGGCGGGCTGTTCGGGACGTGCGGCTGGCCCGCGATGCGTCGGGCCAGCCGCCGTTCACCAGGACCGAGCGGTGTAAGCAAGTGCCCTACAGGTCGCGTACCGCGGGCAGAAGGCGGCGCACGGGTGCCTGACCGCTGTTGGGGGAGCTCGCCCCAGCGGCTCCTGAAGTCGTGCCAGCGGGTACATCTGGGTCACCGTCCGCGCCGCGCCTGATCAGCAGGTCCGCTACCAAGGGCGTACCCTCACGAGCATGACGCCTTCCACGGGTGTCCACAAGGCAGGAATCAGGACATCCGCGGTGTCCATTGGACAGCGTGTCGATTGATCGTCGACGATGTCCCGATCACCAGGCGGAACGGTGCGCGTCTCACAGGCCGCCCGCCGGGTGCGACGACCCACCTGTCGTGTACGGCGGACCCGGGAATCTAGAAGTATTCCCAACGGATCCCGTAGCCGAACCCCGGAGTTAGATCGCGAAACTCGCAACTCACCTCACCGAACCGATCCGCCCGCAACAGATCACCGGTCGGTTGCCGGTCATAGATCACAACCGGCGGAACCCTCGTCAGCCGCCACACCCGCTGCGGCATGCGGTCCGGCCCGAATCGGATCCGCAAACAGAAATACTCCGTTCGGGCGAACGGTATATGGACATAGTGCGGGGCCATCGGCTGGCCACGCGGCACGGTCAGCCTCATCGCGTACCAGTGCTCCGCATCGGCCACCAGCGGCGAGGCCAAAGTGATGACATTCTCAAAGTAACTCTCATACGGCTGTGCCCGCCTCTCAAGGTGGCCTCCGTACAGTAGCTCCGCGTGCAGGCCATGCCCCTCGGTCCGGTCATCTGGATGCCGCGGAACGCTGATCGACGTCACCAACTCGGCAAGGCCGTCCATCGTCGCAACGATGCGTCGCAATTCCAACGCCTCGGGCGGATCGGCATCCATTCGCAACACAGCGACGAACGATGCCACCAGCCAGCCATACACAGAATTCGGCGCCGGATCATGACCGGCGTGTGCCCGCACTGCCTCGGCGAACAGTCGAAACGCTCGATCCACCTTCCGCCGGGCGGTCCGCGGGTCACATCTCCACTCCTCCGCCAACCACGCCAACCGCTCCCCGAGAAACCGGCCGCGATCGGCTGGCTGCACAGCGACGGCCGCCCGCACCGCCAACCGTGGCTCTGCATCAAGGGGCTCCGAAGCCATCATGATCCAGTCCACCACCTTGCGCCGGACAACCTCCGCATCGTCGTCCACCGCCACGGCCGCAAGCCGACGCAACCTCGGCCCGATCCTCGAACCTAGATCAACTGCGTAGACCGCCTCGCCCCTGCGAAGGGTCCGCAGCTCATCCTCCAGCCCACCGTCGCCTGTCACACATCCACCTCCCGTGTCACGTCGCCCGTCACATGCCGACAAAGACAGCGGCCGGGACGCCCAAGGGCCCAAGAAGCCGCTCTTGAACCCCTCAGACACTGGAAACGAGGATAACAACAGCAACACCCAGATACCACCGACGAGAGCGCAGCCCATCGCACAGGCCCAGTCCCTCGGGCGCACCACATCAAACCTGCACGCTTTCATCGGGTCATCCTCGGCAGGATGGTAAAGCCAGTGACGATTCGGACAATGGCCGCGACATTGCGGCGGAGCCACACCGTGCGTCGCGGCTCACACTCGGACGACAAGGGTCCAGCGCCGACCCAGCAGCATCAACCCGAACACCCCGACCAGCCGAGACCCCCGGTCCAACGAGAGGCCGCCTACTGGGCGCGGTGCATCGACCGGCTCGTGCCCGGATACGAAACGATGCATCCCCTCGAGCTAGAATACCGAGTCCTCGAGCTCACCCGAACGCACGGTCGAGTCACGAGGCTGAACGGTATCCACCAACAGTGAATCCACCGCTCGCCCCTAGACAGTCGAACCCACGACGACGCCGTAACCAGGCGCCACACACGAACGGTCCGCACACTGACCGTCAGTCAATCCGGCGTCAACCATCGCGACATCTTTGGGACAATGGTACATACCACTCCCGTCGGCCGACGTCGAACGGGCTGGTCCATCGCAGCCTTCCCCAACCGACAGGTGCATACATTCGCTCTTCGGCACGGTCGTGTGGTGGCTGTGGTCAGGTGATGCGGGCGGCGTAGCCGGTGGATTTTAGTGGTGGTGTCTGGATGGGCGATGGCGGCGATGGTTTCGACGCCGGTAACCAGACGCGGTCCGGGGCGGACGATGATGCTGTTGGCGTCCAGCGCCCACACGGTAGGGAGGAGCGCGCAGTGGCGCGAGATGACTGACGCGTCCGTCGACACCTCTGCCACGCCCGAACAGTTCGTCGCTGCGGCCCTGCGGGGACGGCAGGCGGTCCAGCGGCTGATCGCCGCCAAGCGCCGGTCGTCGGGCGACGACCTCACCAGCGGCAACGTCGTGACCGACGATCCGCGATCTACCGCAACAGTCCACCGCCCGCCCGACGAACGATGTTCCACCCAGCACCCGCGGCCGCACAGGCAGATCCTGTACGGGAGCAGGCACGTGGACAACTACTTCGCCGATGCCGGGGGCTGGGGAAGCGGTCGTCGGCGCCTGAGCTCAGGTGACGTGGCCGGTGATGGTGAAGGTGACGCTGGTCAACGGGTCATCGGCGGTGCACTGTCCGACGAACGAGACGACGTGCCGCCGGTGTTGACCGAGGCGTCGGCGTACGCGCCGGTCACTGCCTTGGTTCCGGCGGTGGTCGGGATGCGCAGGACGAACTCGTTACGTCCCGTTGTCTGGGGTGGCGCGGCAGTCTCCCTCCTCCTGGCTGTTGACGCCGAACTGGCCGACGCCGGTGACCTGCTGACCGTCTACGGCGCCGGTGCAGTTCGCGAGTCCGGCCAGTCCGGGGGAGGTGCCGGTGAGGTGTTGCAGGACTCCGAAGATCTCGCCGGGATGCACGTCGGAGGTGGCGGGATGCTGCAGTTCAGGTCGGCGACCGGATCGGCGTGGGCCGCGGCCGCGGATACGATGCCGCCACGGTCATTGGATCAGACGTGTCGGTGGGATCGGTACGGATCGTTGCGTCGCGGTTACCGGGCTGCTAGACAGGCAGTCCGGCGGGTCGGAGGTCGCGGTGTGCGGGATCGTGGCCTGGGTCGGTTTCGCTCGTGACCTGCGGCGGGAGGCGGGGTCTTCCGGGCGATGACCGCGACGATGGGTCTGCGTGGTCCGGGCGCCGAGCATCCGCATCATCGTGCCGGTCGCGGCGGCCACACCCCGCTCCACCGCCGCCCACTGCTCGGGGCTGGTCCGCCGCGCCAACCCCGCCGCGGTCGTGGACGCCAACCCCGGCACCGGCGTCAACACCTGCCCGGCCGCGTCCGCGGCTGCCGATCCAACCCGACCAGGAAATCCTCCCCCGCCAACTGCGCCGCCATGATCCCGACCAGCAACTCACCCCCCGAAACCCCCGATCCCGGGCCTTGATCGGCCCCACCGCCGCATCCAACGCCGCCACCACCCCCAACCGATCAACCAACTCCGTCACCGCCACCAACCCCGCGTTCTTCGTCAACCACGGATCCGCCGCCCCCACCCGCACACTCGACACACCACCCCGCCGGCCACTCGGCCGACCCCGACCACCCCGCCGACCACGTATCCTCTTCACCCGGTAGGTGTCCTTCCACCCGCGCCGATCGTGTTCTCGCAAACAGGATCATCGCAGGTCAACAGGGCACCTACCGCCAACCAACCCCCCGTGTCCCCGCACTACTCGCGGATTCGGGTCAGGACGCGGATACCCTCAGGACGCGGGCACTTCAGGACGCGGGCACTTCAGGACGCGGGCACCTCAGGACACGCTCAGAACACCTCGGGGCACCACGGCGGACGCTCGGAGCCGAACGCGGTGGCGGCCGCGTGCAGCGCCCCGCCGCGCAGCTCCCGCACCCGGCCGGCCGCGGCCAACGTGTGCAGGCTGGTGCCGCCCAGGTACGCGGCTCCCAGCTCGGTGCCGGTCAGCGCCAGGTCGGCCGCGTCGGTGGTGCGCTCACAGGTCGCGCCGTCCGTGCCGCCGGACAGCCGCCAGCGGCCGGCGTTCCACGGGCAGAACGGGTCGGCCACCTCGAGTACGACGTCAACCTCGGCGGCGTAGCTCCGGCCGGTCAGCGCCCGACCCACGTCGGTCACCCGTACCCAGAGGTTGTCGGCCTTGCGGAGCTGCACCGCGCGGGCGTCGGCCACCAGGTACGTCAGCGGCTCGTCGATCGGCCCGTGGAACCGTTCCACTTTGCGCACCAGGTCCAGGCCGGCCAGGAACGCCCACAGCCCGGCGTACGCCTGCGGGGTGGTGCCGAAGATCTCCCGGATGTTCAGCTCGCTGGCCGGTTCGTCCCAGTCGGCCCACTTCGCCTTGGTCCGGTACACCGCGTACCCGGTGGCCTGGCCGGCCAGCTCCTCGTACAGCGCGAACCGCAGCGAGGTCGCCCCGTCCCGCTGGTGCTCGGGGTCGTACAGCCGGCTGTCCCACCACCGGCCCGGCCGATCCAGGAAGCCGGTGGACTGCGGGCGCACCGCCTCGTACACCGCGGCCAGGTGCGGCCGGGCCTCCTCCTCACCCACCAGGCGGACCCGGCCGGTGCCGGTGTCGGTCTCCGGGCGCAGCCGTAGTGCGGGCGTGCGCGCCGTGAGCTGCGCCCCGGTGGCGGCCTGCCCGTAGCCGAACCGCTGGTAGATCACGCTCTCCGAGGCCCACAGCACGGCAACCGGTTCGCGCTGCTGCTCGTACAGCTCGGCGAGCTGGCGGCGCATCATCGAGGTCAGCACGCCGCGGCGGCGGTGCGTCGGCGCCACCCCGACGAACGACACCGCGGCCACCGGGAGCTGCCCGCCGGGCACCGTCATGGTGCGGGTGTAGATGGTCGCCGTACCCACCATGTCCTTGTCGTCGAACGCGGCCAGGCTGCGCTCCGGCTCGAACACCGCGAACTCGTGCTCCCGGTCGGCGTCCCGGACGTCGGAGTTGAACACGTCGCTGATCAGCCGGTAGAACGCCGGGAACTCCTCCGCCGCGATCGGCCGGAGGGTCACGGTCTGCTGCGGGACACCGGCACCGGGGGCACTCATGCCCCGATGTGTACCCCCGCCAGGGGCCGGCGGGCCAGCCCGTTTCCGCCGCTCAGCCCGGCGGAGGCGCCGCCGGGTCGCTCTGGAGGGCGCCGAAGATGTTGCCCTCGGTGTCCCGGAACTGCGACAGCCGCCCGACCCCGGCACAGCGGTGCGGTCCAGCACCTGCTCGCCGCCCGCCACCAGCACGGCCTTCTCGGTCTGCCCGATGTCAGCGACATCCACCGTGCAGACGTACCCGGTCACCGCCTGCCCGCCGATCTGGCCGCCGTCCTGGCCGCTGTCCTGCCCGCTGTCCTGGCCGCTGTCCTGGCCGCGGCGCAGCGTGATCGCGCCGTTGATACCCGGCTGGTCGTCCGGCCGGTTGTCACCAGCCGGTAGTCGTCCGCTCCGCCCCAGCGTGTGACGTTCCACCCGAACACGTCGGTGTAGAACCGCTCCGCCCGGTCCGGGTCTGTGGCGTGGATCTCGAAGTGAACTACCCGCCCCATGCCGGCTCCTCCGCAGTCGGCTCTGTACCGTCGGACCGTACGGCCGGGCCCTGACAATCCGGCCGCCGCCCGGGTTGCGGCCCGGCGGGGCGGGTACCTCACCTAGGCCGGCGGGTGCGGCCGCCCGCCTGACATGGCTCGGGGCCGGACGGAGCTGCGGGAAGGCGACGATGAGCGAGCCGGGGGTGATCGCCGGTCGGTATGCCCTGGTGCGCCGGATCGGTGCCGGCGCCATGGGCACGGTCTGGCTGGCCCGGGACGAGACGCTGCACCGCGAGGTGGCCGTCAAGCAGGTGACCGGGGCGGAGTACCGGTACGGGGAGGGCGCCGAGACGGCGCGGCGGCGGGCGATGCGCGAGGGCCGGATGATCGCCCGGCTGAGCCACCCGAACGCGGTCGGCATCTTCGACGTCGTCATGCACGACGGCCAGCCGTGGCTGGTGATGGAGTACGTCCGGTCCCAGACGCTCACCGAGACCGTCCGCGCGAGCGGCCCGCTGGAGCCGGCGCGCGCCTCCGGGATCGGCGCCCAGCTTGCCGACGCCCTTGCCGAGGCGCACCGGGTGGGCGTCGTGCACCGGGACGTCAAGCCGGGCAACGTCCTGCTGAGCGAGAGCGGTACGGCGAAGATCACCGACTTCGGCATAGCCCGCGGCGGCGGCGACACCCTGACCGAGACCGGGCTGCTGGCCGCGACGCCGGCCTACGTCGCCCCGGAGACCGCCCGCGGCGCCGATCCCGCGCCGTCGTCGGACGTGTGGTCGCTCGGCGCGACGCTGTACTTCGCGGTGGAGGGGCAGCCGCCGTTCAGCACCGAGGGCAGCCCGCTGGTGGTGCTCGCCCGGGTGGCCAACTCCGAGGTGCCCGCCCCGGTGCGGGCCGGCGCGCTGGCCCCGGTGCTGATGCGGCTGCTGTCGCGCGACCCGGCCGACCGGCCGACCATGGCCCAGGCGCGCGAAATGCTCCAGGGTGTGCCCGCCGGGTCGGCCGGTCCCGGGCCGGAGGACGCGACGGTCCACGCCACGGTGACGCTCGACCGGCCACCCACCGCCACCGTGCCGCTGCGGCTGCCGGAGCCGCTGCAGCGACTGCGACCGCCAGAGCCGCTGCGTGTGTCGGAACCCGCCCGCCGGTGGGCGCCGTCGCCTGGCGCCGGGGCGGCCGCCACGCCCGGACCGGGCGCGGCAGCCGGACCGGCAGGGCCGCCGACCACCTCGCCGACCCCTTCGTCGGACGCCCCGCCGGCCAGCGCGCCAGGCTCCCCGCCAGACGCACCGCCGGCCAGCGCGCCGGACGCCCCAGCGGCCGGTACGCCAGGTTCCCCGCTGGACGCCGCCCCGCCGGGCTCGCCGCCGGACGCCGCGTCAGGCTCCCCGCCGGCCCGTGCGGCAGGCTCCCCGCCGGCCCGTGCGGCAGGCTCCCCGCCGGCCCGTCCGCCAGGTTCCCCGCCGGACGCCGCGCCCGCCAGCGCCCCGGGCGCGGGCCGTACCTCGCGGTCGCGCCGCGCCGCCTGGCTCGCTGCCTGTGCCGTCGTGCTGGCGCTGGCCGGCCTCGGCTGGTACCTCCTCGGCGGCCACCCGGCCCGGCCCGGCGACAGCGGACAGCGGGCCGCGCCGCCCGCCGCCACCAGTACCACCGCTCCCGCCACCGACCGGTCCTCGGCCACCACCTCTCCCACCACGGCGCCGCCCGCCCAGCCAACGGCGCCGCCCACCACGGCAGGCTCGCCGATGCGGGCCGACGCCATGACCCGGTTCGTCGCCGACTACTACCGGTTGCTGCCGGAGAACCAGCCGGAGGGCTGGCGCCGGCTTGGGCCGGACCTGAAGCAGATCGGCTACGACAGCTACACCGACTTCTGGTCCACCATCCGGGCGGTCAGCGTCCGCGACCTGTCCGCCGACCCGGCCAGCGCCACGGTGACCGGCACGGTGGTGTTCACCAAGACCGACGGGCGTGTCTCGACCGAACGGCACGCGTTCGCCCTCGTCACCACCCCCGACGGCACCGGCCTGCTCATCGACCGCGACCGCCTGCTGCGTGGCTGACCGCCGGCCCTGCCGACCGCGGGAACGGCATGGCGCCGCAGATCCGGCCTCGGCCAGACTTGCCGCATGTCGACCGACCTGGAACGGGCAGCGCGAGGCGTGGCGGATGCGGTGCTGGCACATGCGCGGGCGGTGGACGGTGCGGACCCGGCCCGGCCGGCGGCGGCATCTGCGCTCACCCGGGCACTGGCGGAGTACGGCGCCGAGGTGATCGACGCCGGTGGCGAGCCGCTCGAAGACCTGGACGACTTCGAGGCGTACCTCGACGAGCGGGACGGCGTCGAGGTGGAGCCGGAGCCTGCGATCGAGGGTGAGCGGCTGGCCCTGTTCGTGCGGGCCGACTTCGCGGTCACCGACTGGCCGCGGTTGCGGGCGGCCGGCCGCGAGCAGTTCATGGCATGCTGCGGCGACACCGACGACGATCCGGACAACGTCGTTCGCACCGCCGCCGACGCCCTGGAACACCTCGTCGGGCACCGTCCGCTCTTCGATCTCCTCGGGCTGTCCGAGGCCGGCGTGGTACCGCTGGCGGAGACGGCCGCCGCGGTCGGCGTGGACTGGACGATGGACGACCCCGACACGATCGGTCTCGATCCGTGGGCGCCACTGCGGGAACTCTCCGCCGGCGACGAGGCCTGAACGCCGCGCGCATCGACCCTGGCGATGACCCTGCGCTACGGCGAGGCCCCCCGGCGGTGGCGCCATGGTGCCCAACGGAACGGGTGACGGGAATCGAACCCGCACCATCAGCTTGGAAGCTGGCTCGGGATCCCGAGCGCAGCCGCCGTGGTCCAGTACGAAATCCGCGTAGTGTCCGGATGACGCAGGGTGACGGGGAAGGACCAGGCTGTCTTCACGGTGTCTTCCGCTTCGAGCGAGGTCCGGCGTGGACAACGAGATCGGTGCAGCCTTGAGGCGGGCCCGCGAGGCTGCCGGCGTCAGCCTGTCTGCCCTCGCTCAGCACGCCCACTACAGCCGCGGGCACCTGAACAACGTCGAGTGCGGACGGCGGGCCGCGACCCCTGACGTTGTCCTGGCATATGAACGAGCCCTGGGAGCCGATGACGTGAACCGCAGGCAGCTGCTGACCGGCCTGGCCGCAGCGGTCGTCGCGCCCGCGGTGATGTCCGAGGCGCTGGCGGGGGCGTTCACCGACGCCATGGGCGAGCGGATCGGCGTCGATGAGTGGTGGGATCGCGTCCAGTCCTACGGGCGCGACTACATGAGCATGGGCGCCGGTGAGCTGTCCGGCCGACTGGTCGGCGACCTGGTCCGCCTACAGCAGTACGTCGATGACCCGGCGGTGTGGGCGCCGTCCGCCTCCCTGATGACGGTGTACGGCAAGACGCTGCCGACGAACGATGGCCGCAAGGGTGCGATCCGCTGGTATCAGCTCGCGGCCAGGATGGCCGACCGGTCCGGCGACCTGCCTACTCGCGTGTGGGTGCGTGGCCGGGCGGCGCTCGCGCTGGCCTACGAAGGCGCCGGGCCGGCTACCGCGGCGCGGCTCGCCGAGCATGCACTGGAGCTGTCCGATACCCCGTCGATCGGCCGCCTCAACGCACAACTCGCCCGCGTCCACACGATCGCGGACCGGGGCGACCCGAATGCCACCGCGCAGGCGATGGACGACGCCCGCCGTGAGTTCGAGGTGTCCGGCTCGCACGAGCAGGAGTCCGACTTCGCGATGCCCGAGTGGCGGTTCGCGGTCCACGAGTCGATGTTGTGGTCCCGGCTCGGCGACCAGGACCGCGCTGTTGTCGCACAGGAGGCCGTGGACCGGCTCCGGCCGGCGACCCTGCCCCGATTTGGTACCCACGTCGAGCTACATCGCGGCCTGATGCTCGCCCGCGCTGGCGACAAGGCAGACGGGGTGGAGTACGCCCGGGCGGCTCTCGACCGCCTTCCAAAGGACAAGCGGTCGCTGTCGCTGCACCTGATGATGGCCGAGGTGGAGCGCGCGGGAGCTTGACGGGGGACCGTCAACCGGTAGGTGGACGTAGATCCGCCCGGTGTTCGTGGCGTCGGTCTCCACGCGGCTGTACAGCCTCCTCAGGGGCTGGCCTGCCGTTGGTCCGCTTCGTCTGCACCGTGAGTGACCGTGGTTACCGCCACTGACCGCCAGATCGGGCACGCAACGGGCACGCTGCTCGATGGCGGTCGGCGTTGATGCGGATGCAATGATGGGTGCGGACGTCGAGGAGGTGGCATTGACCGCGAACAGCGCAGACAACGCGGAGTACCGGGGCGGCGAGGAGCCGTCCCTCGACGAGCTGGCCCGGCGCCGGGGTGTACGGCCGGTTGCCTCGGTGCATGACATGGCTCGTCCCGGGCTGTTCGAGTCCGACGACGACCTGGATGCGTTCTTGGCGCATGTGCTGGCGGCTCGGCACGCCGATCTCGCGTAGCCGGTGGACTACGTCGTCCTGGACACCGATGTGTCCTCGTTCATCCTTCGAGACCGTCTAACGGGTCCGCTGGTAGCCAGGCTCACCGGCCGGGTGTGGTGCGTGACCTTCGTGACGGTCGGCGAGCTGTGGCAGTGGGCCGAGATGCGTTCCTGGGGTGCCCGCAGCCGGGGCGACCTGGAGAGCTGGCTCGGTTCTGTGGTGGTGCTGCCTTACACCGATCAGGTGTCCAGGATCTGGGGCCGGATCTCCGCGGGGGCCAACCGCCGCGGTCGCCCGCGCCCGGCCAACGACAGTTGGATCGCGGCCACCTGCCTGGCCCGTGGCCTCCCGTTGGCGACCTACAACACCAAGGACTTCCAGGACTTCGCCGACCGGGACGGTCTGGTGCTGCTGTAGCGCACGGTGCGGAGCGGGTGACGGGAATCGAACCCGCACCATCAGCTTGGAAGGCTGAGGCTCTACCATTGAGCTACACCCGCGGTGCCGGCATCGTGCCGGGCTGGCGCCAAGGGTAACCGCTCCCGCAGGGTCGGCGCGCCGGCGATCCGGCGCAGCCGCCGGGGCCGGGCCGCCCGCGTTCGAAGGATCGGCCGCGGACGCCCTAGACTCGGTCGGGCCGCACGGGGTGTGGCGCAGCTTGGTAGCGCACTCGCTTTGGGAGCGAGGGGCCGTGGGTTCAAATCCCGCCACCCCGACTGTCACGGTGGGCCGCTTCCGCGCGCCCGGCATGGCTCGTTCCCCGATCGTCGCCGGCAAGGAGACAAGCACGTGAAGAGCACCGTCGAGACCCTCGGTGCCCTTCGACGAGCTCAAGCCGAGTCTGGACAAGGCGTACAAGAGCATCGCCCGGCAGGTGAAGGTGCCCGGTTTCCGCCCCGGCAAGGTGCCCGCCGCGATCATCGACCAGCGGGTCGGCCGCGGGGCGGTGCTCGAGGAGGCGGTGCAGGACGCGGTGCCGCGCGCGTACGCCGAGGCGGTGCGCAGCAACGAGGTGCGCGCGCTGGGCCAGCCCGACATCGAGCTGACCAGGGTCGACCCGGCCGACGGGATCGCGTTCACCGCGGAGGTGGACGTACGGCCCGAGGTGACCCTGCCCGAGCTGGCCAGCGTGGAGGTGACAGTCGACGACGTCGATGTCTCCGACGACGAGGTGGCCGAGCGGGTCGATGTGCTGCGCGACAAGTACTCCATGCTGCGCACCGCGGAGCGGCCCGCGCAGGCCGGCGACTACGTGACCATCGACCTGGCCGCCGGCGTGGAGGGCGAGGAGATCGAGAGCCGCACCGGGCTGTCGTACGAGGTGGGCAGCGAGCAGCTCATCGTCGGCCTGGACGAGGCGCTGGTGGGGCTGACCGCCGACGAGGAGCGCACCTTCTCCACCGACCTGGTGGGCGGCGAACACGCCGGCAAGACAGCCGACGTGACGGTCACCGTGCGTTCGGTCAAGGAGAAGGAGCTGCCCGAGCTGGACGACGACTTCGCCCAGACGGCCAGCGAGTTCGACACGCTGGAGGAGCTCCGGGCTGACATCCGCCAGAAGATCACCCGGCTCAAGCAGGTCGAGCAGGGCATCCAGGCCCGCGACCACGTGCTCGGCGCGCTGCTGGACCGCACCGAGGTGCCGCTGCCGCAGTCGGTGGTGGAGTCCGAGCGGTCCTGGCGGCGGGAGTCGCTGGACCAGCAGCTCGGCGCCGCGGGGCTGTCGCTGGAGCAGTACCTGTCCACCCAGGAGCAGGGCGAGGAGGACTTCGACGCCGAGTTGCGCACCGCGGCCGAGAAGGCGGTCAAGACCCAGCTCCTGTTGGACGCCCTGGCCGAGTCCGAGCAGGTCGGCGTGTCCGACCAGGAGCTGACCGAGCACGTGATGGTGCAGGCCGAGCGGTTCGGGGTCGGGCCGGAGGCGTACGTCCAGCGGATGTCCGAATCCGGCAATTTCCCGTCTCTTGTAGCGGAGGTACGTCGCAACAAGGCGCTCGCCGCCGCGATGGAGGCGGCCACCGTCACCGACACGTCCGGCCGGCCGGTCGACATCGCCGCGTTGCGCCGCGGTGAGACGGGCGGAGAGACGGGCGACGACGATGGGCAGACCGCGCAGGGCAGCGGGGAGCAGCCGACCGACCAGCCGGCCGACGCCTGACACGCGGCCGCCGCGGCCGCCCATCCGGCCCGCTGGCCGTGGCGACCTGTCACGCTGTGCTCACAGCGAACACGCGCCCCGCCGGGGAGTGACCCCGGCAGGCGGCGCGTTAGCCTCGTCGAGTCGGCGAACCGCAGTACGGTTCCTCGTCCGGCCCGACCGATCTCTCCGTCTCGCGAAGGCAGGCACCAGTGACCCAGATCGACCCGGTAATTGCTCCCCGCATACTGTCCGGTCGGATGGTCCCGGAGATGCGCGTCAACGGCGCGGGGATGAACCTGCACGACTCGGTGTACGACCGGCTGCTGCGGGAGCGGATCATCTTCCTCGGCCAGCCGGTGGACGACACGATCGCCAACCAGCTCTGCGCCCAGCTCCTGCTGCTGGCGGCGGAGGACGCGAGCCGCGACGTGCACCTCTACATCAACTCGCCGGGCGGCTCGGTGACCGCCGGCATGGCGATCTACGACACGATGCAGTTCGTGGACTGCAACGTGGCGACCTACGCCACCGGGCTGGCCGCCTCGATGGGGCAGTTCCTCCTGTGCGCGGGCGCCCCGGGCAAGCGGCACGCGCTGCCGCACTCCCGGATCCTGATGCACCAGCCCTCCGCGGGGGTCGGCGGCACGGCGTCGGACATCAAGATCCAGGCCGAGCAGTTCAAGCTGACCAAGAAGGAGATGGCCGAGCTGATCGCGCAGCACACCGGGCAGCCGGTGGAGCGGATCGAGGCCGACTCCGACCGGGACCGCTGGTTCACCGCCCAGGAGGCCCTCGAGTACGGCTTCGTCGACCACGTCATCAGCCGCGCCAGCGGTGGCGTCGGCCCGGCCTGACCAGCGACGGACAGCGGAGGAACCACCGTGAGCGACCTCTACACCCCCAGCAGCCGGTACGTGCTGCCCTCCTTCATCGAGCGCACCAGCTACGGCGTGAAGGAGATGAACCCGTACAACAAGCTGTTCGAGGAGCGGATCATCTTCCTGGGCGTCCAGATCGACGACGCGTCCGCCAACGACGTCATGGCGCAGCTGCTCTGCCTGGAGTCGATGGACCCGGACCGGGACATCATCATCTACATCAACTCGCCTGGTGGCTCGTTCACCGCGCTGACCGCGATCTACGACACGATGCAGTTCGTCCGCCCGGACATCCAGACCGTCTGCATGGGCCAGGCCGCCTCCGCGGCCGCGGTGCTGCTGGCGGCCGGCACGCCGGGCAAGCGGATGGCCCTGACCAACTCGCGGGTGCTCATCCACCAACCGTCCGGCAGCACCGAGGGCGCCATGCAGGTCTCCGACCTGGAGATCACCGCCAACGAGATCCAGCGGATGCGGGACCTCGAGGAGGTGATCCTGGCCAGGCACACCGGGCAGACGCTGGAGCGGATCCGGGTCGACATCGAGCGGGACAAGATCCTTACCGCCGACGAGGCCAAGGAGTACGGTTTCGTGGACGAAGTGCTGACCACGCGGAAAATGAGTGCTCTGCAGACTCGCTGACAAGGTAACCAGCCGGCAAACTGGGTGCAACGACGGCCCGACGGGGTACCGTCGGCCCACGCACCCACAGCGGACTCGCTGTTGGCGAGCATGAGGGAGAGGATGCGTAGGTGGCACGCATCGGCGACGGCGGTGACCTGCTGAAGTGCTCCTTCTGCGGGAAGTCGCAGAAGCAGGTCAAGAAGCTCATCGCGGGGCCGGGGGTCTACATCTGCGACGAGTGCATCGACCTCTGCAACGAGATCATCGAGGAGGAGCTGTCGGAGTCGACCGAACTGAAGTTCGACGAGCTCCCCAAGCCGCGTGAGATCTGCGAGTTCCTCGACGCCTACGTGGTGGGCCAGGAGCAGGCGAAGAAGACGCTCGCCGTCGCCGTGTACAACCACTACAAGCGGGTGCAGGCCGGCGGCGAGCGGTCCGGCCACCGCGACGAGGCCGTCGAGCTGTCCAAGTCGAACATCCTGCTCATCGGCCCCACCGGCTGCGGCAAGACCTACCTGGCCCAGACGCTGGCCAAGATGCTGAACGTGCCGTTCGCGATCGCCGACGCCACCGCGCTCACCGAGGCGGGGTACGTCGGCGAGGACGTCGAGAACATCCTGCTCAAGCTCATCCAGGCGGCGGACTACGACGTCAAACGCGCCGAAACCGGGATCATCTACATCGACGAGGTCGACAAGATCGCCCGGAAGAGTGAGAACCCGTCGATCACCCGGGACGTGTCGGGCGAGGGCGTGCAGCAGGCGCTGCTGAAGATCCTGGAGGGCACCACCGCGAGCGTCCCGCCGCAGGGCGGCCGCAAGCACCCGCACCAGGAGTTCATCCAGATCGACACCACGAACGTGCTGTTCGTGGTGGGCGGCGCGTTCGCCGGCCTGGAGAAGATCATCGAGCAGCGGGTGGGCAAGAAGGGCATCGGCTTCGGGGCCGAGCTGCACAGCAAGTACGACCTGGACGCGGCGGGCGTGTTCGCCGACGTGATGCCCGAGGACCTGCTCAAGTACGGCATGATCCCGGAGTTCATCGGCCGGCTGCCGGTGATCACCCACGTGCGCAACCTGGACCGGGACGCCCTGATCCGGATCCTCACCGAGCCGCGGAACGCGCTGGTCAAGCAGTACCGGCGGCTGTTCGAGCTCGACGGCGTGGAGCTGGAGTTCGACGACGAGGCGCTGGAGGCCATCGCGGACCAGGCGATCCTGCGGGGCACGGGCGCCCGGGGGCTGCGGGCCATCATGGAGGAGGTCCTGCTCTCGGTGATGTACGACGTACCGAGCCGCAGCGACGTGGCCCGCGTCGTCATCACCCGCGAGGCCGTACTGGAGAACGTCAACCCCACCATCGTGCCGCGCGAGGTGACCAAGCCCCGGGAGCGCCGCGAGAAGTCGGCGTAGTCCGGGCAGCTCAACCGAAGGTGTACTCGCAGAAGTCGGCGACCGGCCGGTAGCCGATCTGCTGGTAGATCCTGTTCGACGTCGGGTTGGCCAGGTCGGTGAACAGCACCGGGGCCAGCCCGTCGTCGAGCGCATTCTGCGACACGGCGGCCACGCACGCGCTGGCGTAGCCGCGGCCGCGCAGCTCCTTCGGGGTGTAGACGAGCCCGACCCGGGTGGTGGCGTACGCCGGCACGGTGGTGCTCGCGAAGCTGACCGGCTCGGGATCGCACCAGACCCACAGGCTGCCCCGGTTCAGCAGCCGTTGCACGAACGCCGCCGGCTCGGGCGGCTCCTCGCCGTCGATCTCCAGGGCGAACGCCCGCACCCAGCCGGCGAACAGCTCGCGGTACTCCGGCAGCTCGGCTGCCGGCCGCAGCCGCCCGCCCGCCGGCCGTGGCTGCCCGCCCGCCGGCCGTGGCTGCCCGTCGGCCGGCCCGTCGGCCTGGACAGGCGGCGTGACCTCGTCCAGCCGGAACAGCCGCGTCTGCCGCTTCACGCTCGGCTCGGCACCGGTCCGCTGCCGCCACCGCGCGGCGAACCGGTCCACGTACGGCTGCGGTCCGGCCACCCCGGGCACGTCCGGCAGCTCGGTGGCGACCAGCCCGACCAGCACGTCCAGCGCCTCGTCGGGCATCGGGGTGATCGCAACCGGATACGGCGGCACCCGCATGGCCACCCCGGCCAACCCGCCGCCCGGACCGGACACCGTGAACCAGGACGAGCTCTCGAACTGTCGGGGGTCGCGTTCGGCGAGCGCCAGCACCCCGCAGATCACCGTGTGTACGACCGGCTCGCGGCCCAGGAAGGCACGCACCCGCTCGGTGAACAGCGCCAGATCCGGTTCCCGTTCGGCTCGCATGCCTCAGGGTGTCCCGCCGGACGCGTCCCCGGCGACCGGTTTTCGCGGGCCGTGCAACCGGCACCCTGGGCTGGTGCGTAACGCAGGTGACGGCCGACGTCGGGGGGTGGGCATGAACGGTGTCCGGACGCGCGACCGCGCGCTCGGCCGGGACTCCTTCGACGGGTTCTTCGCCGCGACGTCCGCCCGGCTGGTCGGCCAGGTGTACGCCGTGACCGGCGACCTGGCCGAGGCGCAGGACTGCGTGCAGGAGGCGTTCGCCCGGGCCTGGCTGCGCTGGCCCTCGGTGGGCGCGCACCCCGACCCGGCCGCCTGGGTGCGGCTGACCGCGATCCGGCTGGCCACCAGCCGGTTCCGCCGGTTGTGGGCCGGCCGCCGCGCCTGGGCCCGCGCCGGGGAGCCGCCGCCCGCGGACGGCCCGTCGCCGGACACGGTCGCCCTGGTGGCCGCGCTGCGTCGGATCCCGGTCGAGCAGCGGGTCGCCATCGTGCTGCACCACCTGGTCGGCCTCCCGGTGGAGGAGGTCGCCGCCCAGACCGATGCCCCGACCGGGACCGTGAAGGCCCGGCTGTCCCGCGGGCGGGCCGCGCTGGCCCGGCTGCTCTCGGAGGAGGACGACCATGCCTGATGAGCTGCGCGGGCCGCTCGAGCGGGTGGCCGCCGACGGCGCCCGCCGGGCACGCACCTCCGCCGCGGCGGTACGCAGCCGGGCCGCCCGCATCCGGCGCCGGCGCGCGGCCGCGGCCGGCCTCGGGTCGGCCGTCGCGGTGGCCGCGCTGGTCGGCGGCATCGCGGTGGCCGCCGACCCGGGTACGGCGCCGCGCACCGTGGCGACCGGCCCGCCGAACGCCGCACCCACGGCCACCGGCACGAACCGGGCGCCCTGCCAGCGGCCGGCCCCGGCCGGCGACGTGGACGGCGACTGCCGGCCGGACCGGGTCAGCCTGCTCGGCGACACCGTGGTGGTGCAGGGCACCCTGGTAGGCCGGCTGACCGCGCCCGTCCAGCACGCCGACCCGATGCGGGTCGCGGCCGTCTTCGACGCCGACGGCGACGGCTACGCCGAGGTCTGGGTCCGGGTGGCGTCCGGGGCGTCCACCGACTCCTACGCGCTGGTGCGGTACGACGGCTTGAGGCTGACGGCGGTGGCCGACGACGAGGGCCGGCAGTTCCAGGCGCCGCTGGGCGCCACGGTGACCCGCTCCGACGACCTGTCCTGCGACCGGGCCGGCACCCTGTTCCTGCTGCACGGCACCTCCGCGGACGGGATCACCTACCAGGGCAGCGAGCTGATCTACCGGTTCGGCGGGTCCACGCTCCACCTCCAGGTGCATCCCGTGCCGCTGATGCAATGGAGGTCCGGGGAGCACCCGCTGCCCGGGGTGGACGGCTGCGGGCTCAGCGGCTGAGGTCGCGGCTGATCACCCGGCGCATCGGGTGGCCGGCGGGTACGCCCGCGGTGGTCTCCACCAGCAGCCGCGCCCGGCGGCCGTCCAGCACCAGGCTGCCCAGCGCGTTGCCGAACACCGGGCCGGCCAGCCGACGCCAGGACAGCGGCGGCTTCGGCACCCGGGCCAGCCGGCCGAGCACCAGCCGGGCGGCCTGCTCGGCCAGCCGGCTCCAGGACAGCCGGAACGCCAGCCGCATGTACCGCGGCACCTGGTTGTGCACCGGTGAGCAGGTGAGCTGGTACACCCGGGAGCGCACCGGATCGTCGAAGGTCGCCTCGCACACGTAGGTGTGGTGCACGTCGCCGGACAGTACGCAGATCGTGGCCGGCGGCTCACGGCCTGCGGCGCCCCGGCCCAGGTCGGCCACGACCCCGGCCAGCCACCGGAACGAGGCGTCGAACGCCGGCCAGTGCTCCAGGTCCGCGCCGCGCCGCATCCGCTCACCCAGCCGCGCCCGCCACCGCGCCGGGTGCTCGCACAGCCGCTCGTTCCAGGCCTCCACCGCGTGCAGCGCCGGCGGCAGCAGCCACGGCAGCGAGGTGCCCAGCAGCAGGTGGTCGTAGTCGCCGTCCAGCCGGGCCACGATCCACTCCTGCTCGGACTCCGAGAGCATCGACCGGGTGCCGTCCAGTATCCGGCCGCAGCGCGAGTCGATGACCACCAGCCGGGTGGGCCCGAGGTCCCGCCAGTGCGACCAGCGGGCGCCCTTCGCGCCGTCCGCCTCCCGGTCGGCCGCCTGGGCGAACGCCCGCAGCACCGCCTCGCCGTCCCCGGCTGCGCGCACCGCGGCGTACGTCTTGTCCTCGTCCAGCTCGCCGGGTGCGAGGTTGCCGAGGTGCTGGTAGATCCAGTACGACATCAGCCCGCCGGTGATCCGCTCCGCCCACCAGGACGTGGCCTGGATGTCCTGCCGCCAGGACCGCGAGGTGTTCCAGTCGTCGTGCACGTCGTGGTCGTCGAAGATCATCGCGCTCGGCACGGTGGACAGCAGCCAGCGCACCTCCGGGTCCGACCACGACTCGTGGTACAGCCAGGTGTACTCCTCGAAGTCCGCCACCTGCCCGTGCGGCGGCTTCGCCAGGCCCCGTCGGGCCGCGATCCTGGCCTGGGTGGCCTCGGTGGTCTCGTCCGCGTACACCTGGTCGCCGAGCATCATCAGCAGGTCCGGCCACTGCGCCTCCGGCCGGCCCCGCAGCGCGCGGGCCAGCGCGTCCAGCGCGTCGCCGCCGTACCCGCCCTCGTCGGCCCCGGACGCGGCCTCGGTGGCGTACCGGCACGAGCCGAAGCTGATCCGCACCGGCCGCGCCGGGTGGTAGGTGCGGATCCGGCTCGGCGGGAAGGCGCTGTCCGGCGCCGGCCAGACCGGTTCGCCGTCCAGCAGCACCTCGTACGGCGTCGAGGTGTCCGGCTGCAGGCCGCGCACGCATACCAGCGCGTAGTGGTGGCCGGCCACGCAGAACGTCGGCTCGCGGTGGCCCAGCACCTCGACCGTGCAGGCCCGGTCGGTCTCCACCCAGACCGTCGCCGTCTCACGGGTGACGTGCCGCAGGACAGGACCGAGCATCAACGACGCCATGCCGCAGTCCTACCCTGGTCCACACCATTGCGCAGCCGCCGCGCGGGTGCCCGACCCGGATATGCGATTCGGTACCCGGCCGGTGGCTCACTACCATCGCAGCGTGACCAACACGCCGCATCCGCAGCAGCCCCAGACCGATCTACCGACCCAGTTCCAGCCGGTAGCGGTAGAGGGGCCGCTGTACGAGCGGTGGGTGAAGGCGGGCTACTTCGAGGCCGACGCGGGCAGCGGCAGGGAGCCGTACTGCATCGTGATCCCGCCACCGAACGTGACCGGCGTGCTGCACATGGGCCACGCGCTGGACCACACCCTGATGGACGCGCTGACCCGGCGGCGGCGGATGCAGGGGTACGAGGTGCTCTGGCTGCCCGGCATGGACCACGCCGGCATCGCCACCCAGAACGTGGTGGAGCGCGAGATCGCCAAGCTGGAGGGCAAGTCCCGGCACGACCTCGGCCGGGACGCCTTCGTGGCGAAGGTGTGGGAGTGGAAGGCCACCTACGGCGGCGCCATCCTGAACCAGATGCGGCGGCTGGGCGACGGGGTGGACTGGTCGCGGCAGCGGTTCACCATGGACGAGGGCCTGTCCCGCGCGGTGCTGACGATATTCAAGCGGCTGTACGAGGACGGGCTGATCTACCGCGCCGAGCGGATCATCAACTGGTGCCCGCGGTGCATGACGGCGCTGTCCGACATCGAGGTGGACCATGCCGAGATCGACGGCGAGCTGACCTCGATCCGCTACGGCGACGGGGACGCGTCCATCGTGGTGGCCACCACCCGGCCGGAGACGATGCTCGGCGACACCGCGGTGGCGGTGCACCCGTCCGACCCGCGCTACGCGCACCTGGTGGGCACCGAGGTCGAGCTACCGCTGACCGGGCGGCGCATCCCGATCGTGGCCGACCCGCAGGTGGACCCGGACTTCGGTACCGGCGCGGTGAAGGTGACCCCGGCGCACGACCCGAACGACTTCGAGATCGGTCGGCGGCACGGCCTGCCGTCGATCACCGTGCTGGACGAGCGCGGCGTGATCATCGCGCACGGGCCGTTCGAGGGGCTGGACCGGTTCGAGGCGCGGCCGGCGGTGGTGCGCGCACTGCACGAGGACGGCCGCATCCTCGCGGTGAAGACCTCGTACAGCCACGCGGTGGGGCACTGCTCGCGCTGCGACACCGTGGTGGAGCCGCGGCTGTCGCTGCAGTGGTTCGTGCGGGTGGAACGGCTCGCCGCCGCCGCCGCCGAGGCGGTGCGCGACGGCCGCACCGCGATCCACCCGCCCGAGCTGGCCAGGCGGTACTTCGACTGGGTGGAGAACATGCACGACTGGTGCATCTCCCGCCAGTTGTGGTGGGGGCACCGCATCCCGGTCTGGTACGGCCCGGACGGCGAGATGGTGTGCGTCGGGCCGGACGACGAGGCGCCGACCGGCGCGGGCTGGCGGCAGGACGAGGACGTGCTGGACACGTGGTTCTCCTCGGGGCTGTGGCCGTTCTCCACGCTCGGCTGGCCCGACGACACCGAGGACCTGCGCACCTTCTACCCCACCAGCGTGCTGGTGACCGGGTACGACATCCTGTTCTTCTGGGTCGTGCGGATGATGATGTTCGCGCTGTACGCGATGGACGGGAGGCAGCCGTTCGACGTGGTGGCGCTGCACGGCCTGGTGCGCGACCAGTTCGGCAAGAAGATGTCCAAGTCACGGGGCAACAGCGTGGACCCGCTGGAGTGGATGGACTCCTACGGCGCCGACGCGCTGCGGTTCACCCTGGCCCGCGGCGCCAACCCGGGCGGCGACCAGTCGATCAGCGAGGAGTGGTGCGCCGGCGCGCGCAACTTCTGCAACAAGCTGTGGAACGCCACCCGGTTCGCGCTGCTGAACGGCGCCAGCGCGGCGGCCCCGCTGCCGGACCGCGCCGAGCTGTCGACTGTGGACAGATGGATCCTGTCCCGGCTGCACCGGACACTGTCCACTGTGGACTCGTACTTCGAGGACTACCAGTTCGGCAAGGCCGCCGACCTGCTGTACCACTTCGTCTGGGACGACTTCTGCGACTGGTACGTGGAGCTGGCCAAGGCACCGCTGGCCGCGGGCGGCGCCGACGCCGAACGCACCCGCGCGGTGCTCGGCCACGTGCTGGACCGGCTGCTGCGGGTGCTGCACCCGTTCGTGCCGTTCGTGACCGACGCGCTGTGGACCGCCCTCACCGGCGAGGAGTCGGTGGTGATCGCCGCCTGGCCCACCCCGGACCCGGCGTACCACGACGACGCGGCCGAGGCGGACACCGCGGCGCTGCAGCGGGTGGTGACCGAGGTGCGCCGGTTCCGCGCCGACCAGGGCATCAAGCCCGGTGTGCGGGTCCCGGCGCGGCTGTCGGGTGTGGACAACGCCGGTGCGCGGGCCACCTTCGGCTCGCAGGTGCGCGCGTTGGCCAGGCTGGACGAGCCGGCCGGCGGGTTCGCGGTCACCGCCACCCTGCCGGTGGGCGCGCTCGTGGTGGAGCTGGACACCTCGGGTGCCATCGACGTGGTGGCCGAGCGGGCCCGGCTGGCCAAGGATCTGGCCGCCGCGGAGCGGGAGAAGGCGCAGGCCGAGGCCAAGCTGGGCAACCCGTCGTTCACCGGCAGGGCGCCGGCCGCCGTGGTGGAGAAGATGCGCGCCCGGCTGGCCGCCGCCGAGTCCGACCTGGCCCGCATCGCCGCCCAGCTCGCCGCTCTTCCGCACTGACCGGCCCGGACGTTGGCGTTGGCCGGCTGCCGGACGGGCGGTACGGCGTGGCGGTGGCGCACCGGGCGGTGGCCGATGCTGGCGCGGGCGGGGGCGGCCGTGGACACGCCACGACCTGTACGACCGGGGCGCGCAGGCTGCTGATGGAGGACCTGGAGGGCGGGCGTAGGTTGAGCGGCGTGCTGGTCGAGAACCCGTTCGGCGAGGCGGACACGTGACGGAGCCGGCGGGTGGGCTGGCGCGGGTCGAGGCGGAGCTGGGCCGGCGGCTGCCGGAGTCGCACATCAGGCCCGGGCTGGAGCGGATCCGGCAGCTCACCGACCTGTTGGGCAACCCGCAGGCGGCGTACCCGGTGGTGCACATCACCGGGACGAACGGGAAGACGTCCACCGCGCGGATGGTCGATGCGCTGCTGCACTCCTTCGGGCTGCGCACCGGGCGGATCACCAGCCCGCACCTGGTCAGCCCGACCGAGCGGATCAGCCTGGACGGCGAGCCGATCCCGGCGGAGCGGTTCGTGCAGACCTACGACGACCTGGTGCCGTACCTGAAGGTGGTGGACCAGGCGCAGCCCATCCCGCTGGTGTACTTCGAGGTGGTCACGGCGATGGCGTTCGCCGCGTTCGCGGACGCGCCGGTCGACGTCGCGGTGGTCGAGGTGGGGCTGGGCGGCTCCTGGGACGCCACCAACGTGGCGGACGGGCAGGTCGCGGTGGTCACGCCGGTGGCGCTGGACCACATGCAGTACCTGGGCGACACGGTGGACAAGATCGCGGTGGAGAAGGCCGGCATCATCAAGCCGGGTGCCACCGCGATCCTGGCCGCGCAGGCGCCGGAGGTGGTGCCGGTGCTGCTGGCGCGGGCCGCCGAGGTGGGCGCGTCGGTGGCCCGCGAGGGGCTGGAGTTCGGGGTGCTGGACCGGCAGGTCGCCGTGGGCGGGCAGCAGCTCACCCTGCAGGGCCTGGCCGGGCGGTACGGCGAGATCTTCCTGCCGCTGTACGGCGCCCACCAGGCACGCAACGCGGCGGCGGCGCTGGCCGCGGTGGAGGCGTTCTTCGGCAAGGGCGCCGGGACCGGGCCACTCGAGGCGGACCTGGTGCGCGCGGCGTTCGCAGGCGTGACGTCGCCCGGCCGGCTGGAGCCGGTGCGCAGCGCGCCGACGGTGCTGGTGGACGCCGCGCACAACCCGCACGGGATGACGGCGACGGCGGCGGCGGTGTCGGAGTCGTTCAGCTTCCGCCGGCTGGTCGGCGTGGTCGCGGTGCTGGCCGACAAGGACGCCCGCGGCATGCTCGCCGTGCTGGAGCCGCTGTTGGACGAGGTGGTGGTCACCCAGAACTCCTCCTCCCGCCGGCTGGCCGCGGACGAGCTTGCCGCCGCGGCGGTCGAGGTCTTCGGCGAGGACCGGGTCACCGTCGAACTGCGGCTGGACGACGCGATCGAGACCGCGGTCCGCCTGGCCGAGGGCGACGCGGGCGAGGTGGCCGGCTCCGGCGTCCTGGTCACCGGCTCGGTGATCACCGCCGGCGACGCGCGGACGCTGCTGGGGGCGCGATGATTGGTACGCGGGCTTCGGCGAGCCTCGCCCGCCGCTCGGTCGTGTTCAGATCGGTGGGGCGGGCCTCCTGCGGTCGATCCGCCAAGGGGGTGGGTCGGTGATTGGTAGGTGGGCTTCGGCGAGCCTCGCCCGCCGCTCGGTCGTGTTCAGATCGGTGGGGCGGGCCCGCTGCGGTCGATCCGCCAAGGGGGTGGATCGGTGAGCGAGCCGGCCGACCCAGCCCGGCTGCCCGCCGAGGCACCCCAGGAGTCGCCCGCGAAGCTGCCGCCAGATGGGTCGCCGCCAGATGGGTCGCCCGCGGAGGGGTCGCCCGCGGAGCCGCCCCGGGATGGGCCGGCCCTGGGAGCGTCGCCCGCGGAGGGGTCGTCCGCGGAGCCGCCCCACGAAGGGCCGCCCGCCGAGGCCGCCGACGGGCCGGCCGGCCCGAACCCGCGGACCGAGCGCGCGGTGCGCGGCACGTTCGCGGCGACGCTCGCCCTCGAGGCGCTGGTGGTGCTGCTGGTGCCGCGGACGATCGCCCAGTTCGGGTCGGGGCTGGTCGGGTGGAAGCTCGCGGTGCTGCTCGGCCTGGCCGGCCTGTTCGTGGTAGCCGCCGCGCTCGTCCGCCACCCGGCCGGGCTGCTGCTAGGCACCGCCCTGCAGGTCGCGCTGGTCGGCTGCGGCTTCCTCACCGGGGCAATGTTCGTACTCGGCGCCGTCTTCGCCGGCATCTGGGTCTTCCTGCTCCGGCTGCGCCGCGACCTGCTCGGCACCCCGCTGCTCGGCTAGCCTTTGGCTGGCCTCGGCCAGCCCTCGATGCCCGGCCCACCCGCCGCGGCCCAGGGCCCCGCGCCGACTCCCCGAGCGGTGTTCCCTGGCTCAGATTTCCTCGACGCGCGCTCCCCCCGCCCAGGGTCCCCCGGCCCGTGTTCCCCGGCGCTCAGATTCCGTCGGCCGGTGCTCCGGCCCAGACTTCCTAGCCTGCGCGCGGGCCGAACACGTGATCGTCGCTGTGGAGCAACGTATGGGGGGTGGGTTACTCGGCGATGATCATCGGGTTCGGGCTCCGTGAAACGCGGGCCGGATGGTCGGCGCTCTTGGGTGCCGTCGTAACGCCGATGCCATGGCCGCCGGGCTCGGTTGCCTGTCGTTCGGTTCGCCGTTCGGTGATCGTCGCCGTGGTGTGACGGCTGGAGGCGGGGAACTCGGCGATGATCAGCGGGTCGGATGATCACCGGGTCGGGCGGTCATCGGGTCGGGCGGCCACCGGGTTGGGCGATGGTCGGGTTGGGCGGTGGTCGGGGGTGGCGAGCCGGGATGGCGGGCGACCTTTGGGGCGACCTCGGGGCGGTCGGGCGACGCCTGTGGCGTGCCGTCGGGACCGGTTGCCTGTCGTTCGGTTCGCCGTTCGGTGATCGTCGCCGCGGTGTGACGGCTGGAGGCGGGGGAACTCGGCGATGATCAGCGATTGGGCGGTCACCGGGTCGGATGATCACCGGGTTGGGCGGTCACCGGATCGGATGATCAGCGGGCGGTCGTCGGGATACTGAACGGCGTCGCGGGCTAGCCTCGACGCCGTAATGCCGACGCGTAATGCCGCTGAGAAAGTTCACCGAGCTGGACCGGTACTTGGTCTGGCGCCTCCCGCTTGATCAAGAAGCGGGGCCGGAACCTGCACGCCGGTCAGGCACAACAGCGGACCGAAGGCTGGTTCAACAGGCACGGCCTGCAACGCCTGCGTGGCACCGTCGGCTACCCGCAGGGCAGCGTAACCATGCCAGGGAAGAGCAGCGGCAAGCCGGATGCGGGAGAACCGCACGTACGGACTGAAAGGGGGATGGGGAGACAGGGCCGCCACACGGTACCTGCCCCCGTGACAACCGATGGCGGAGGTACCGGTCGAGGCGCTGAAGGAGCGGGCCTGGCGCGAGGTGGCCGCCATCGACGCGGCGCTGGCCCGGGGCGATATCGACGAGGCCGGCTGGCACGCGGCCAACCAGGCGCTGGTCGTGCCGGCGTACCTGCGCGCGGACACCCCGTGGGGCCAGTCCGGGGCCGGCGGCGATGCGGCCCGGTGGGAGGCCAAGCGGCGCATCCTGCTGCGAGCGGTGGACCGCGACGGGGACCTGCTCGACATCGGCTGCGCGAACGGGTACCTGATGCAGACTCTGCACGCGTGGGCAGCCGAGGACGGCACCGCGGTGGAGCCGTACGGGCTGGACCTCTCGCCCGGGCTTGCCGCGCTGGCCCGGCGGCGGCTGCCGCACTGGGCCGACCGGATCTGGGTGGGCAACGCGTTGCACTGGTTGCCGCCGCGGCGGTTCGACTACGTGCGGACCGGCCTGGAGTACGTGCCGCGGCACCGGCGCGCCGACCTGCTCCGGCACCTGCTGGAGCACGCGGTCGGCCGCCGGCTCGTGGTCGGCGTGCACACCGAGGAGATCGGGCAGCGGGCGCTGGAGGAGGAGGTGGCCTCGTACGGGTACGCCGTGGCCGGCCGGCACGAGACCGCGCACGACGACCCGCGGGTGGCCCGGCGGCTGTTCTGGATCGACGCCTGAGTACCCTCGGCGCGGCCGTCCCCGTACCTGCCCGGCAGCACGATGTACCGAAGGAGTCCGGTGAGTACCGAGCGCACTCTCGTCCTGGTCAAGCCCGACGGGGTGGCCCGCGGACTGGTCGGCGAGGTGATCGGCCGCATCGAGCGCAAGGGCCTGCGGCTGGTGGCGCTGGAGTTGCGCACGCTGGACACCGGGACCGCGCGGACGCACTACGCCGAGCACGTCGGGAAGCCGTTCTTCGGCGACCTGGTCGAGTTCATCACCTCCGGGCCGCTGGTGGCCGCGGTGGTCGAGGGGCCGCGGGCGGTGGAGGCGTTCCGCCAGATCGCCGGCGCCACCGACCCGGTCAGGGCCGGGACCGGCAGCGTGCGCGCGGACTTCGCCACCGAGGTGCAGAACAACATCGTGCACGGCTCGGACTCCGCGGAGTCGGCCGACCGGGAGATCAAACTGTTCTTCCCGGATCTGGACTGAGTGCGCGGCCGCGGTCAGTCGTGGCTGAACGTGGCGAGCACCGCGAACAGGTCGTTGGCAAGCGCCTGGTCCCCCTCGACCGTGCGCGGCACCGTGTCGGTGTCGCGGCGGTTCGCGGCCGCGTAGCAGTAGTCGAGGACGTCCGCGGTGACTGTGACGTCCGGCTCCGCGGCCGGCGGGCCTGGGGCCAGTGGGGCCAGCGGGATGTGCCATGTCGCGCCGCCCGGGCCGGTCAGCCGGACCGTGGCGGTACGCCCCGGATGGGCCCGGCCGGAAACCGCCAGCGCCGCCGGCAGCGAGCGGACGTGCAGGTCGGCCAGCGGCGCCAGGTGCCAGGGCTGCGGCGGCCGCGGCGGCCGGCCCAGCGCGCCGCGGATGTCGTCGGCGTGGATCCAGGTCTCGAACGCCCTGGCCAGGTAGGCGTTGCGGGCGGCCATCGGCAGCCCGGCGACCTGCACCCGCTGGCCCATCGGTCCGGCCAGGGCGTGCCGCAGCAGCGCCTGCGCCCGGGCCCGCCAGACCAGGTGCGCCGGCCCGTCCCGGCCGCTGTCCGGTACCCGCATGCCGAGCGCCGCGGCCAGCGCGGCGTCGTTGGCGCCGAGGTGTTCGACCAGCCCGCGCACGGTGGTGCCGGCGGCGGGCACCGGCTCCAGCCACTGCGCCTCGGTCACCTCGCGCAGCAGCGCCTCCAGCTTGTCCACCTCGGCGGCGTACGGGGCGACCGCCGGCGGCAGCGCCTCCGGGTCGGGGTAGCCCGCCCGACGGCGGGCCAGCGCGGCGACCAGCACTGCCGCGCGCAGCCCAGGCGGGGGTGGGACGTTCCGGACTGCCGCGCGCAGCCCAGGCGGGGGTGGGACGTTCCGGCTCAGTGGCTCCACGTCACGTCCTCCACGTCACGCCTTCGCCCGCCCCGGCGGGGGTGGGGGCATCCCGGCTCAGGTCCTGCACGTCATGCCCTCGGCCGAGCGGGGGCGGGACGTTCCGGGTCAGTGGCTCCATGTCACGCCCTCCACGTCACGCCCTCGGCCCGCAGCCGCCTGGCGAGTCCGGCCAGGCCCAGCCGGAGGCGGGACTTCGCGGTGCCCTCGGGGATGCCGAGCGCGGCCGCGACCTGCCGGTAGGTGTGGCCCTCGAAGTAGGCCAGCCGGACCGCGGCCCGCTGCGGCTCGGGCAACGCGTCCACGGCCAGCCGGACCAGTGCGCCGACCGCGGCGGCCACCACCGTCTCGGCCGGCCCCGGCCCGCCCGGCGCCTCCGGCTGGGCCGCCGCGGTGCGGCGGTGCGCCGCCTCGCGCCGTACCCAGTCCACCGCCCGCCGGTGCGCGATCACCCCGATCCACGACCTGAGGTTGCCGCGGTCCGGGTCGAACCGCGCCGGGTGCTCCCACACCTGCACGAAGATCTCCTGGGTGACGTCCTGCGCCGCCGCCCAGTTGCCGGTGACCCGCAGCGCCAGCCCGTAGGCAAGCGGCGCGTACCGGTCGTAGGCCTCGGCCAGGGCCGAGTCGTCACCCGCCACCAGGCGGTCGCGCAACCCGCCGTCCGCCGGACAGTGTCCTGCCGCCGTCACCGACCGCCCCCTTCGCCCCGTGCCACCGGTCCGCACACCCTTCGAAGCCCCGGGGCCGGGCGGATGACCAACCGGGGAAGGGATGCACCAAGGTGCACGCGCGCCCAGGGCGCGGACGGGCCGCGGCCCGGCACCGGGGCTGAGCTCCGGTGCCGGGCCGCGGCGGTGCGGCGGTGCCGATCAGGCGTCCGCGTCGGTCAGCAGGGTCAGCGACACGTTGTCCACGCCCATGCCGAGGCCGAGCGCGTTCCTGGCGCAGAACCGGTAGGTGCCGGCGCCGACGTAGTACCTGTCGAAGGAGTTGCGGCGGACGGCATCCGCGCTGCTGATCTGGACGCCGTCCCGGAAGACCCGGAACACCACCCCTGGCGGGCTCGCCGAGCCGATCGCGCGGGCGTCGCTGCCGGCGGCCGCGCCGATGCAGATCTCGGTGCCGGGGGCCAGCGTGCCGGGGCCCCACGCGTTCACGCCGGCGTGCGCGGCGCTGCTGCCGACCAGGGCTAGCGCGCCCACCGCGCCGGCCACCGGACCGAGCCGGGCGATCAGGGAACGGGTCATGGCGTACCTCCAGAACAGATGTGGAAACGACGCCCCCCATTCGAGGCTCGCGCCAGCGCGGATCACCGATAATGCGAGGCGTTCTGTCGGAGGTCGTGGGTACCGTCGCGGACGTGACTGACAACGGCACCCCGTACATCGAGGCCCGGGGGCTGACCAAACGCTTCGGCGCGTTCACCGCGGTCGACTCGATCGACTTCGAGGTGGCGCGGGGCGAGGCGTTCGGCTTCCTCGGGCCGAACGGTGCGGGCAAGAGCTCCACCATGCGCATGATCGGCTGCGTCTCGCCGCTGACCGGCGGCACGCTGCGGATCCTGGGCATGGACCCGGTCACCGACGGCCCGGCGATCCGGGCCCGGCTCGGCGTGGTCCCGCAGGAGGACACGCTGGACATGGAGCTGACCGTCGCGGAGAACCTGTACATCTACGGGCGGTACTTCGGGCTGCCCAAGGCGGTGATCCGGGAGCGGGCCGCCGGGCTGCTCGACTTCGTCCAGCTCACCGAGCGGGCGGGCGACCGGGTCGAGTCGCTGTCCGGCGGGATGAAGCGCCGGCTCACCATCGCCCGCTCGCTGGTCAACGAGCCGGACGTGCTGCTGCTCGACGAGCCCACCACCGGGCTGGACCCGCAGGCGCGGCACGTGCTGTGGGACCGGCTGTTCCGGCTCAAGCAGCGGGGCGTCACGCTGGTGCTCACCACGCACTACATGGACGAGGCCGAGCAGCTCTGCGACCGGCTGGTGGTGATGGACAAGGGCCGGATCGCCGCCGAGGGGTCGCCGTGGCAGCTCATCGACCGGCACGTCACCCGGGAGGTGGTGGAGCTGCGGTTCGCGCCCGGCGACGAGGACGGCACGGCGGGCAGGGTGGACGGGTTGGCCGACCGGGTGGAGGCGCTGCCCGACCGGCTGCTGCTGTACACCCACGACGGCGACGCCGCCCTGGCCGGCGTGCACGCCCGCGGGCTCACCCCGGCGTCCGCGCTGGTCCGGCGCGCCACCATGGAGGACGTGTTCCTCCGCCTCACCGGCCGGACGCTGGTGGACTGATGACGAGCCGGCAGCGAGCGGGGTGCAGGTGCGGGGCGAGCGCGGAGGCGAGCAGATGACCGCGGTCACCATCCGGGAGCGTGCCGGCCGTGCGGCGGGCGGCGGCACGGCGCTGCGATCCTTCGAGTACTGGCTGTTCAAGTACCGGCGGACCTGGCGCGGCTCGCTGGTGTCCACGTTCGCCACCCCGACGCTTTACCTGGCGGCGATGGGGGTGGGCCTCGGCTCGCTGGTCAACCACTCGGCCGGGGCGGCGCGGCTCGGCGGCGTGGGGTACCTGTCCTTCATCGCGCCCGGGGTGCTGGCCGCCGCGGCCATGCAGATCGCCGCCGGCGAGGCGACGTACCCGGTGTGGGTCAGCATCAAATGGCTCAAGACGTACCACGCGATGCTGGCCACCCCGCTCGGCGTGCAGGACGTGCTGGTCGGCCACCTGGCCTGGATGGCGGTCCGGCTCACCATCACCTGTACGGCGTTCCTGGCGGTGTTGGGGCTGTTCGGCACCCTGCACTCGGGGCTGGCCGTGCTGGCGCTGCCGGCGGCGATCCTGACCGGGCTGGCGTTCGCCGTGCCCATCACGGCGTACGCGGCCGCCCAGGTCAACGACACCGGCTTCGCGCTGCTGTACCGGCTCGGCATCGTGCCGCTGTTCCTGTTCTCCGGGGTGTTCTTCCCGATCGACCGGCTGCCCGCGGTGCTGCGCCCGGTGGCGTACGCGACGCCGCTGTGGCACGGGGTGGACCTTTGCCGGGGGCTGACCCTGGGCGGCGGGCTCACCCCGGGCGGCGCCGCGGTGCACGTGGTGTACCTCACGGTGCTGACGCTCGGTGGCTTCGCCGCGGCCCGGGTCACCTATCGCAGGGCGCTGGTCACATGAGCGCCACCATGACCGGGACGCTGGTCAGCCGCACGCTGCCGGCGAGCCGCGGTGGGCGGGCGCAGGTGCTGGTCGAGCGCAACGTGCTGGTCTACCGGCGGGTCTGGCCGCTGCTGGCCTCCGGCCTGTTCGAGCCGCTGTTCTACCTGTTCAGCATCGGCATCGGGGTGGGCGCCCTGGTCGGCCATGTGGTGCTGGTGGACGGCACCTCGATCGACTACCGGGCCTACGTCGCGCCCGCCCTGCTGGCCTCCTCCGCGATGAACGGCGCGATCTACGACTCGACGTTCAACATCTTCTTCAAGTTGAAGTACGCCAAGCTGTACGACGCCGTGCTGTCCACCCCGATGAACTGCCGGGACGTGGCGGTGGGGGAGACGATCTGGTCGCTGACGCGCGGTGGGCTGTACGCGGGGGCGTTCCTGCTGGTCATGCTCGCCCTGGGCCTGGTCGACTCGTGGTGGGGGATCCTGGTGCTGCCCGCGGCCACCCTGGTCGGCTTCGCGTTCGCCGCGGTGGGCATGGCGGTCACCACTTACCTGAAGAGCTGGCAGGACTTCGAGTGGGTGCAGCTCGCGTTGCTGCCGATGTTCCTGTTCGCCACCACGTTCTACCCGCTGTCGACCTACCCCCGCCCACTGCAGTTCGTCGTCGAGTGCACGCCGCTGTTCCACGCGATCGAGCTGGTCCGCGGTCTGACCACCGGCATGTTGAGCACCGGCCTGCTGGCTCACGTCGCCTACCTCGTTGCCATGGGTCTGGCCGGCCTCGCGGTCACCGCCCGCCGGCTGGAGAAGCTGCTGCTGACCTGAGCCGCCGCGGGGCGGACAAAGCGGGTCGGGCCGGACAAACGGGCCGGTCGGGCCCGAGGCGGCCCGGGCAGGCAGGCCGAGCGGCCGGAATGGAGGTGGCCGGGCCGGGTAAACCTGCCGGGGTGGCGCGGCGTCGGGACTTGCAGCGTCCCCGGTAGGCTCGGCCTGCGCCCGTGGCGGGGTGGCGCGCACCGGCTGACCACCTCTCGAGCAGTCAGAAGGGTTCCGCGCATGGCTCGTTCTTCCCTGTCGTTCCTCGGCCGTGACATGGCCATCGACCTGGGTACCGCGAACACCCTGGTCTATGTCCGGGGGCGCGGGATCGTGCTGAACGAACCCTCGGTGGTGGCCATCAACACGAACACCGGCGAGATCCTCGCGGTAGGTGTCGAGGCCAAGCGCATGATCGGCCGCACTCCCGGCAACATCGTCGCGGTGCGGCCGCTCAAGGACGGCGTGATCGCCGACTTCGACACGACCGAGCGGATGCTGCGGTACTTCATCCGCAAGGTGCACCGCAGGCGGTACCTCGTCCGCGGGCCCCGCGTTGTGATCTGCGTCCCGTCCGGCATCACAGGGGTGGAGCAGCGCGCGGTCAAGGAGTCCACCTACAACGCCGGGGCCAGCCGGGTGTACATCATCGAGGAGCCGATGGCGGCCGCGATCGGCGCCGGCCTGCCGGTCAGCGAGCCCACCGGCAACATGGTGGTGGACATCGGCGGCGGCACCACCGAGGTCGCGGTGATCTCCCTCGGCGGCATCGTGACGAGCCAGAGCATCCGGATCGCCGGCGACGAGGTGGATGTGGCGATCATCAACTATGTCAAGAAGGAGTACTCGCTCATGCTGGGCGAGCGCACCGCCGAGGAGATCAAGATCGCCATCGGCTCGGCGTTCCCCACGCCCGAGGACAGCCACGCCGAGATCCGCGGCCGCGACCTGGTGACCGGCCTGCCGAAAACGATCGTGGTGAGCGCCGAGGAGATCCGCAAGGCCATCGAGGAGCCGGTCAACGCGGTGGTGGACGCGGTGAAGAACACCCTGGACAAGTGCCCGCCGGAGCTGTCCGGCGACGTGATGGACCGCGGCATCGTCCTCACCGGCGGCGGGGCCCACCTGCGCGGGCTGGACGAGCGGCTCAAGCACGAGACCGGGATGCCGATCATCGTGGCGGACAACCCGCTGCAGTCCGTCGCGCTCGGTTCCGGCCGCTGCGTGGAGGACTTCGAGTCGCTGCAGCAGGTGCTCGTCGCCGAGTCCCGTTAGTGGACGCTGAGGCCACGCCCTGATGCGTCGACCGACCCGCCGGCAGCGGCTAGCACTCGTCCTGCTGCTGCTGCTCGCGGTGGTGTTCGTGACGCTGGACTACCGCGGCAGCGCGTTCGGCGGGCTGCGCTCCGGCGCGGAGACCGTGTTCGGGCCGGTGCAGCGCGGGCTGGCCGCGATCTTCACCCCGGTCGGGCGGTTCATCGGCGGCATACCGCACGTGGGCAGCGCCCGCGCGGACATCGACGCGCTGCGCCGGGAGAACGAGGACCTGCGCCGGCGCCTCGGCGAGCAGTCACTGGACCGGGCGCGCTCGGAGGAGCTGGCCAGGCTGCATCTGCTGGCCGGTCTCGGCGGGTACCGGGTGGTGCCCGCCACCGTGGTCAGCCTCGGCCCGTCGCTCGGCTTCGAGTGGACGGTCACCATCGACGCCGGTTCGGCGGACGGGGTCAAGCCGGATATGACCGTGGTCGCCGGGGCCGGACTGGTCGGCCGGGTCAAGCAGGTGGGCCGCACCACGAGCCTGGTGGTGCTGGCCGCCGACCCGAGGTCCACGGTCGGCGCCCGGGTGGCCGGGTCGGACGAGCTCGGCCTGGTCACCGGCAACGGCACCGGCCCGATGGCGCTCACCCTGCTCAACCCGAACGCCCAGGTCCATGCCGGCGACCGGCTGGTCACCGGGCCGTACGGCAAGTCAACCTACGTCGCCGGGGTGCCGATCGGGGAGATCGTCGCCATCGGCGGCGACACCGGCGGCGCCGGCCCCCGCACCGCGACCGTCCGCGGCTACGTCGACCTGACCCGGCTGGACCTGGTCGGCGTGGTGCTGGCCGGCCCGCGCACCGACCCGCGCGACTCGGTGCTGCCGCCGAAGGCCACCCCCACCGCGACCGCCAGCGCGGCGGCCCGATGAGCGTCACTTGTGGACCCGGCACGCCGTTCACCCGCGTGTCGTGTCCACAGGTCCGGGGCGGCGGCGGGCGAGGGGGCGGGCGGTGAGCGGGGCGCGGGTCTTCGTGGCCGGGCTGGCGATCGCGCTCGCGGTGCTGCTGCAGGGCACGCTGTTCGCCCGGCTGCCGCTGCCCGGCGGCACCCCGAACCTCGGGCTGCTGCTGGTGGTCGGCGTGGCGCTGGCCGCCGGCCCGGCCGCGGGGCTCGGCTGCGGGTTCGCCGCGGGCGTCCTGATCGACCTGATGTCCGACCACCAGGTCGGCGTGGTGGCGATCTGCCTGGCCCTGGTCGGGTTCGCCGTCGGGCTGCTGGAGACCGACCCGGACCGCAGCGTGTTCTGGCCGATGGTGGTGGTCGCGGTGGCCGCCGCCGCGGCGCAGTTGCTGTTCGCCGCGCTGGCCGGACTGCTCTGGTCGGGCGGCGGTGCCGCGCTGGACCAGCTCCCGGCCGCGGTTGCCTACGATGTGTTGTTGACCCCGTTCGTCGTTCCGGTCGTCGCGGCCGCCGAACGCAAGGTCAGGAGCTCCCATTGACCGACCGGGCGCCGCTGCGGCTGTTCGTCTTCCGGGTACTGGTGATCTCGCTGGTCGCGGCCGCCGAACGCAAGGTCAGGAGCTCCCATTGACCGACCGGGCGCCACTGCGGCTGTTCGTCTTCCGGGTACTGGTGATCTCGCTGGTCGCAACCCTCGGCCTGCGGCTGTACTACCTGCAGATCCTGGGCAAGGAGAAGATCACCCAGACGGCGACCGCGCAGCACGTGCGGGAGGTGGTCATCCCGGCGCCGCGCGGGGCCGTGGTGGACGACCGGGGCCGGCCGCTGGTGCGCAACCGGTCCTCCCTGGTGGTCACCGTCAACCGCAGCGTGCTCACCAGCCTGGACGACGACGGCAGGTCGGTGATCGACCGGCTGGCCCCCATCGTGAAGATCCCGTCCGGCCAGCTTGCCAGGATGATCACCCCGTGCGCGAAGGGCGTGCCCAAGCCGTGCTGGCGCGGCTCGCCGTACCAGCCGGTACCGGTGCTCACCGACACCACCCCGGACGTGCTGCTCAAGGTGTCCGAGCACGCCGAGGACTTCCCCGGGGTCGAGGCGCAGGTCGAGACGCTGCGCGAGTACCCGCACCGGACCATGGCCGCGCACCTGCTGGGCTACGTCGGGCCGATCACCCAGGAGGAGCTGGACAACGCGGCGGCGGCTGGCCGGACCACGTACCACGACGACGACCTGGTCGGCCGGGCCGGGCTGGAACGGCAGTACGACGACCCGCTGCGCGGCGTGGACGGGATCCGCAACGTGCTGGTGGACAACCGCGGTACCGTGACCGGGCTGCAGTCGGAGACGGCGCCGACCCCCGGCTCGACCCTGGTGACCAGCCTGGACACCGACCTGCAGGCGCTGGTGGAGAAGACCCTGGCCGAGGCGATCAAGGCCAAGCGCGCGCAGTTCGACCCCAAGTCCGGGCGGAACTTCGCGGCCCCGTCCGGCGCGCTGCTGGTGCTCGACCCGAACTCCGGGCGGGTGCTCGCCATGGCCAGCTACCCGACCTTCGACCCGACCGTGTTCGTCGGCGGCATCTCCAAGACCGAGCTGGACAGGCTCACCGACGAGGGGGCCGGCGTGCCGCTGGTCTCCCGTGCGGTGGCCGGCCAGTTCGCGCCCGGGTCCACGTTCAAGCTGGTCAGCACCTCCGCCGACGTGATGGGCGGGCTCGGCAACCTCTCCGGCCGGTACGCCTGCCCGCCGAACCTCAGGGTGGGCAACCAGACCAAGACCAACTACGACTCCGAGAGCCTGTCCGGCCGGATCGACTTCCGCACCGCGCTGGCCTTCTCCTGCGACACGTTCTTCTACCAGTTCGCCATGAACGCCTGGTACGCCGACCAGGCGCTGGCCGACGACGGCAGGAAGCCGCACGAGTACCAGCAGGCGATGGCCCGCGCGTACGGGTTCGGGGGCGAGCCGGGCATCGACCTGCCCGAGGGGGAGCAGACCGCCGGCCGCATCCCGGACCGCGCCTACCTGCAGCAGCGCTGGGAGCGGAACAAGGCGCAGTACTGCGCGGACGCCAAGCGTGGCTACCCCGAGGTGGCGGATGCGGCCCGGCGGGCGTTCCTGACGACGCTGGCCAGCGAGAACTGCAGTGACGGCTGGCGGTACCGGATCGGCGAGGCCGCGGACATGGCGATCGGGCAGGGCGAGACCACGGTGAGCCCGCTGCAGCTCGGGCTGGCGTACTCGGCGCTCGTCAACGGCGGCCGGCTGTTCCAGCCGACGGTGGCCCGGGCCGTGGTCGGTCCGGACGGCAGGGCGGTCCAGCAGATCATCCCGAAGGTCACCCGCAGGGTGCCGGTCCGGGCCGACCTGCTCAGCTACATCAGGAACTCGCTGGTGTTCGGGCGCGGCATCTCGGTGTCCGGGCAGACCGCGTTCGCCGGCTTCCCGCTGGACCGGTACCCGGTGGGCGGCAAGACCGGCACCGCCGAGGTGTTCGGCAAGCAGGACACCTCGTGGTTCGCCTCCTGGGCGCCGGCCGACCACCCGAAGTACGTGGTGGTGGGCATGATCGAGCAGGCGGGGCTCGGCTCGCGGGGCGCCGCCCCGATGGCACGCAAGGTGTACGAAGGGCTGTTCGGGGTGGGCCGCAAGCCGGTCTACCCGCTGGGCCGCAGGCCCGTCGCGGTGCCGAAGATCACGCCGTACGCCGTCGGCGCGTCAACCCCGAGCGCCGCCCCCACCCCGGGAGCCGCCCCCACCCCGGGAGCCACCCCCACCCCGAGCCCCACCGGGAGCGCCACCGCCACCCCGAGCGCCACCGGTACCCCGTACACCAACAACCTCCGCCGATCGTCGAGCTACCAGGACCCGCAGACATCAACCAGCCCGGACATCTCGATGACCCGCGCCGCGTCCCGGCGGAGACGGACACACCCCAGGGGAGGCCCGCCGTGACCGCCGTGCGCCGGATCCGGAGCGACGCCTTCCCGCCCCGGGCGCCGGTCACGGCGCGTGGCCGGCAGTCGGCGTGGCACCGGATGGACTGGCTGCTGGTCGGCTCCGCGCTGGTGCTGTCCCTGGTCGGGTCGCTGCTGATCTGGTCGGCCACCCGGCCGCGGTTGCTGGGGTCAGGCGGCAACCAGCTCGCGTTCTTCGAGCGGCACCTGATGAACCTGGCGATCGGCCTGATGCTCGGCACGGTCGCCGCGCTGCTCAACTACCGCAACCTGCGCGCCTCCGCGCCGATCGTCTACGCCGCGTCCTGCCTCGGCCTGGTCGCCGTCCTCCTGATCGGCAGCACCATCAACGGCTCGCACTCGTGGATCGTGCTCGGCGGCGGGTTCCAGGTGCAGCCGTCGGAGTTCGCCAAGGTGGCGCTGGTGGTCACCATGGCGATGATCTTCGCGGAACGCCGCGAGCGGGACGACGGCAGGCGGCGCTACGACGTGCCGCTGGTGCTGCTGCTCGCCGCGGTGCCGGCCGGGTTGATCATGCTGCAGCCGGACGTCGGCACCATCATGGTTCTGACGTTCACCATCTTCGTGGTGCTCGCGGTCGCCGACGTGGACTGGCGCTGGATGGTCGGGCTGGCCCTGTTCGGCGTGGTGGTCTCGGTTGGCGCGGCCAAGTTCGGGGTGCTGAAGGACTACCAGCTGGACCGGTTCCGCGCGTTCACCAACCCGCTCGCCCACACCCAGGGCGCCGCGTACAACGTCACCCAGGCCCGGATCGCGATCGGCAACGGCGGGCTGACCGGCACCGGGCTGTTCAAGGGCAGCCAGACCAACGGCCGGTTCGTGCCGGAGCAGCAGACCGACTTCGTGTTCACCGTGGCCGGGGAGGAACTCGGCTTCGTCGGCGCCGGCGGCATCGTGCTGCTGTTCGGGATCATGCTGTGGCGGGCGCTGCGGATCGCCGGCCGGGCGCCCGACCTGTTCGGCCGGCTGGTCGCGGTCGGGGTCACCGCGTGGTTCGCGTTCCAGACGTTCGTGAACATCGGCATGACCCTCGGCATCACCCCGGTCACCGGCCTGCCGCTGCCGTTCGTGTCCTATGGCGGCTCGTCGATGTTCGCCAACTGCATCGCGATCGGGCTGCTGCTGAACGTGCACCACCGCACCCAGGCGGCGGAGCCCTGACCCCGTCCCGTGCCAGGCGATGCGCGACTCAGCCCGTGTCAGGCGATGCGGGCGGTAGAACCGCCGGATCGCCTGACACCCGGAACGTGCCCGGACCTGCGGTACCGCCACGTTCGCCCCAAAGGACGCCTGTTCGGTAGCTCCCCGCCCCGCCGCCGGTGCCTAGCCTCGGGCACATCCAACGCGGGGAGGCAGCCATGGGGTTCAACTTCAGCCAGAGCGACATCTCGATCAGCAATCCGATATCGGCGAACCAGTCGTTCAAGATCAGCTACGAGGCCACGAACAACGGCCCGGACGACCCGGGGCACCAGGACCACGTGCAGATCTGGGGCTCGGACGGCTCGGTCATCCTGGACGAGTACCACACGGCGCCGGACACCCTCACCGGCGCGCTGTACGGCGTGATCATCGACGTGCCCGCGCTGGAGCCCGGCTACTACGACGTGGCGATCACGTTGGCGGACGGCACCGCGGCGGGAAGCACGATCATCGTCCAGTAACGCGTGGCGCTCATACGGGGCGAACCGGAACGAAACTTCCCCCACGCGCATCCGTCCGGCAGGATGTCGCGCGTTGGGAGGTGTCCTCGATGCCGCGTTGGCGGGTGGTCGCGGCCGCGGGTGCGGTCACAGTGGCGTGCACCGTCGCTCCCGCGGTCACCTCCGGCTCGGCCCCGGCGCGCTCGGCCGCACCGGCCAAGGCGTGGGAGTCCATCGACCCGATCCCGGCCGGCGAGGTGCAGGACGGGTTGTACGTACGGCGGATCCGGGCCTCCATCGTCGGTGTGGCCACCCGGCCGGGCAGCGCGACGATCACCCTCGACCCGGCCGAGCCGATCGACGGCAACGGCGTGCTGGCCGGACACGTGCCCACGATGGCGCCGCTGTGCATGAACCGGCCGGTGCTGCTCGACCCCGACCCCTTCGGCGGGCCCGAGCTCGCCTTCGCCACCGAGCTCGCCCGGCACCAGGGCGTCGGCGTCGACGGCGAGCTGTCCGCACACGCCGCGTTCGTGTTCTTCCAGGCCCCGGAGTGGTCGCGCTACCGGGACTTCGGTGACGACGCGTTCGACGCCATGCTCATCCGCCTGTACGGCCAGCGCCTGGGCTTCCCCTCCGTGCGCACGATGCTCGCCGCCGGCGACGGCCCGGCGCACCCCGGCCCAAACGCCATCGCCTGCCGCGTCTTCCGCGACCCGACGCCCGCCTACCGGGCCGCTTTCCACGCCGCGGCCGACAGGCCCGGGCTCACCGTGGTGGACGACATGACCCGGCTGGGCCCCGGCGACTACTTCCTGGCGCCGGGCGTCGTCCCCGCCTACATCTACCAGTACCTGAGGTTGAATCGATCTGCGCCGACCGTACACACCCTGCCGGCCAGCGGCCCCATCGCGAACCTGAAGACCGCATTCTGGGTGGATCCGGCGGCCTACCCCGTCAGCCGCGTGCAGGCCGACGTGACCGGGGGCAACCCGGTGATCATCCAGGCGGTGCCGCACCTGCAGGTCACCATGCCGGACGGCACCGTCGTGACGTGCAAAGACCTGGGCAGTCCGGTGCCCACGCGGCAGGACCCGGCGTGCGGCGGCCTGTTCGAGCAGGCCGGCCCGGCGCGGGTGCACGCCCGGGTGCTCTACCGGGTGAGCTGGGAGCACACGTTGCGCGGCCGGGCGTTGGAGAGCGACCTGCGTACCGGCGACCAGAGCGCGCTCGGCAACCAGGTGCTCGACGTGGGCGAGGTGCAGGTCGCCAACTGACCCGGGCGGGCGCCTACCCTTGTCGCCATGACCGTCGAGTCCGTCTTCCCGCTGCTGGAGCCGCTGCTGCCCCTGGTGGGCAAGCCGATCCAGTACGTCGGCGGCGAGCTGAACTCCTCCGTCAAGGACTGGGACTCGGTCGCCGTCCACTGGGCGCTGATGTACCCGGACGCGTACGAGGTGGGCCTGCCCAACCAGGGCGTGCAGATCCTGTACGAGGTGATCAACGAGCGCGCCGACGCGCTGGCCGAGCGGACGTACAGCATCTGGCCGGACCTCGAGGCGCTGATGCGCGAGCACGGCATCGGGCAGTTCACCGTGGACGGGCACCGGCCGGTGGCCGCGTTCGACCTGCTCGGGGTGAGCTTCGCCACCGAGTTGGGGTACACCAACCTGCTGTCCGCGCTGGACCTGGCCGGCATCCCGCTGCTCGCGGCGCAGCGGCGCGCCGAGCCGTTGGTGATCGCCGGCGGGCACGCGGCGTTCAACCCGGAGCCGATCGCGGACTTCCTGGACGCCGCGGTGCTCGGCGACGGCGAGCAGGCCGTGCTGGAGATCACCGACGTGGTGCGCGACTGGAAGGCGGCCGGCGGCCCGGGAGGCCGCGTCGAGCTGCTGGCCCGGCTGGCCGCGGTCGCCGGGGTGTACGTGCCGCGGTTCTACGACGTGGAGTACCTGCCCGACGCGCGGATCCTGCGGGTCGCGCCGAACCGGCCCGGCGTGCCGTACCGGGTGGCCAAGCGGACCGTGATGGACCTGGACGCGTGGCCGTACCCGAAGGCGCCCCTGGTCCCGCTGGCCGAGAGCGTGCACGAGCGGATGTCGGTGGAGATCTTCCGGGGCTGCACCCGCGGCTGCCGGTTCTGCCAGGCGGGCATGATCACCCGGCCGGTGCGGGAGCGGTCAGTCACCACCGTCGGCGAGATGGTGGCCAACGGGCTGGCGCGCACCGGATTCGAGGAGGTCGGCCTGCTGTCGCTGTCGTCGGCGGACCACTCCGAGATCGGTGAGATCGCCAAGGGGCTGGCCGACCGGTACGAGGGCACGAACACGTCGTTGTCGCTGCCGTCGACCCGGGTGGACGCGTTCAACGTGACGCTGGCCAACGAGCTGTCCCGCAACGGCCGCCGCTCCGGGCTGACCTTCGCCCCCGAGGGTGGCAGCGAGCGGATGCGCCGGGTCATCAACAAGATGGTCTCCGCCGAGGACCTGATCCGCACCACCTCGACGGCGTATGCCGCGGGCTGGCGCCAGGTGAAGCTCTACTTCATGTGCGGGCTGCCCACCGAGACCGACGAGGACGTGCTGGAGATCGCAGACCTGGCGCACGGCGTGATCCGCGCCGGGCGGGAGGCGGCCGGGCACCGGGACGTGCGCTGCACCGTGTCGATCGGGGCGTTCGTGCCCAAGCCGCACACGCCGTTCCAGTGGGCGGCCCAGTGCGACTGGCAGACCGTGGACAAGCGGCTGAAGCTGCTCCGCGAGGCGATCAACGCCGACCGCAAGCTCGGGCGCAGCGTCGGCGTGCGGTACCACGACGGGCGGCCGTCCATCGTGGAGGGCCTGCTGTCGCGCGGCGACCGCCGGGTCGGGGCGGTGATCCGCCGGGTATGGGAGGACGGCGGCCGCTTCGACGGGTGGAGCGAGCATTTCTCCTACACGCGGTGGGAGGCGGCGTGCGCCGCGATGCTGCCGCCGTTCGGGGTGAGCCTGGACTGGTACACCACCCGCGAGCGCGCCGAGAACGAGGTGCTGCCCTGGGACCACCTCGACTCGGGGCTGGACCGCGAGTGGCTCTGGCAGGACTGGCAGGAGGCCCTCTCCGGCACCGAGGTCGAGGACTGCCGCTGGACGCCGTGCTTCGACTGCGGCGTCTGCCCCACCATGGGCACCGACATCCAGATCGGCCCCACCGGCCGCACCCTGCTCCCACTCACCCCCGTGGAGCGCCTGGCCAATCACTGATGCTGATCAGCCCGACCCCTCGAAGACTGTCGGTAGGCACCGCCACGATGAGTCACACTGAGCGGTGACGAAGGAGGTGCGTGTGTCCGAGCTCGTCATGGGGGACCTGCCCCAGGAGTGGACGCTCGACGATCTCGCGCGGCTGCCGGAAGACGGTCACCGTTACGAGATCGTCGACGGAGGGCTGCACGTGTCCCCACCTCCCGGTTCGAGGCACCAGGTTTCGGCCTCGCGGCTCGGTCATGCGCTACGACTGGCCGCGCCGCCGGAGCTCGAAGTGCTTGACGGCGTCGGCATCGACCTCGGCCGTTCGATGTTCGTACCGGACATCTCGGTCGTCGCGGCCGCGGTGGCCGTCTCGGGCGTCCCGCTCTTCAACCCGGCCGAGGTACGGCTTGCCATCGAGATCGTGTCGCCGTCGTCGGTGAGCATGGATCGGTTGCTCAAGCCAACGCGGTATGCCGAGGCCGGCATCCCGTCGTACTGGCGCGTCGACTTCGGCCGTACCGGCGAGCCGACGATCACGGTGTACGACCTCGACGGCGACAAGTATCTGGAAACGGTGGCCATCCCGGCCGGCAAGCAAGTCGAGGTGGAGCGCCCGTACCGGGTCGTGCTCGCGCCAGCGGACCTGGTCGGGCCGCGGAAGTAGCGGATCACCGGGGCCGGGGTACGGTCGGGGCGAGCCTGCGCGGCTCGTCCCGATCGAGTTTTGCGGAGAAGAAGCTGACCAGACGGACGCCTGACCATCCGCCGCCGCCCCCGGTGGTGCAGCGGGTGCGGGTGCGGTACGCCAAGCGCGGGCGGCTGAGATTCGCCTCGCACCGGGACTTCGCGCGTGCGTTCGAGCGGGCGCTGCGGCGGGCCGGCGTGCCGATGGGGTACTCCGCCGGCTTCACCCCGCATCCGAAGATCTCCTACCTGGGGGCCGCACCGACCGGGGTGGCCAGCGAGGCGGAGTACCTCGAGCTGGGGCTGGCCGAGCGGGCGGAGCCGGAGTGGCTGCGGGCGGTGCTGGACGAGGCGCTGCCGCCGGGGCTGGACGTCGTGGAGTGCGTCGAGGCAGGTGCCGGCGCGCTGGCCGAACGGATCGACGCCAGTCTCTGGCGGGTGGAGCTTCCCGGGGTACCGGTCGAGGAGCTGTCCACGGCTGTCGCCGCGTTCCTGGCGGCCGAGCGGGTGGAGGTGCAGCGGCTCACCAAGGACGGCCGGCGGGCGCTCGACGCGCGGGGCGCCGTAGTCTCCGCGCGGTGCACCGTAGTCTCGGCGCAGCGCGTGGGCGCGCCTGCGCAGGGCGACTTGGCCGACTGTGCCATACTCGAGGTGGTCGTACGGCAGGTCACGCCCGCGGTACGGCCTGATGACGTGCTTGCCGCGCTGCGTGCCGTCGCCGATCTCGTTCCACCGACCGCCCCCCGGGCGAGTCGAATGGCTCAGGGCCGGCTCGACGACGCAGGTGGCATCGCCGACCCGCTCGGGCCGGATCGAGCGGCCGCCCTCGCTGCCAGGGGGGGTGCGCCGGGACCCGCAGGCGAGACGGCGGTGTCAAAGCCGGCGTAGCCGCGCGGTGCGTCGTCGCGGCCAACCCCCGGTTGGTCGTACGTACTGCCAAGACTTCGGTCGCCGGCAACGGCCGACCGCCAGACTGCGCCTCCGCGCGGTCGCATGACAGAGGTGACAGCGACGTCGTGCGCCCGGGGGCGAAGAGGAGACTTGCCCCGAATGCTCGACACCGAGCCCGGCACCGGCGAAGCGCCGGCAGCCGACACCACTACCCCTGCCGAGAGCCGGCCCACCCGCCGCCGCCGTGCCACCAAGGCCACCGCGGAGCCGGCGTCCGGACCCGCCCCCGGCGCCGCCACGCCGGCAGCCGGCGCGCCCGCCGAGGGCGCACCCGCCCCGGCCAAGAAGACGACCCGGACCCGCCGGAAGGCCGCCGCCGCCGCGGCGCCCGCAACGGCGGACGCCGCCGTCGACAGCCTGCCGGCCGACGCACCGGCCCGGACCGCGCCGGCCCAGACGGCCGCACCGCCCCAGAGCGCCCCGACCGAGGCAGCACGAGGCGACACCGCACCTGCCGCGGCCACACCGCCCCAGACGGCTCCGAGTAACGCAACACGGACCGGGACGGCTCCGGCCGCGACCGCTCCGCCCCAGACGGCTCGGAACGAGACAGCGCGAGCCGGCGCGGCAGCGACCACGCCGAACCGGGCGGCCTCGACCGAGGCGGCACAGGCCGGCACGCCATCGGCGGAGGCGGCGGCACCGGCGAAGAGGACCACCAGGCGCCGCAAGGCCGCCGCGGCCGCGCCCCCCGACGCATCCGCCGCGGCGTCCCCGGCGGCGCCTCCCGCCGACATGGCCGCCGTTCCTGCTGCAGGCGCGGCGGGCGCCGACGCCGCGCCGGTCCCCCCCGCCCTGGTGCCGCCGCCGGTGGTCACCTTCATGGCCCCCGACGCCACGGCGACCACCGTCGCGCCGACCCGCCGCCGTACCGCCCGGAAGGCCGCACCGGCCGCCGAGGCCGAGCCGGCCGGGGCGACCGTGACCGCGCCGCAGCCGGGCGCCGCTGAGCCGGGCGCCGCTGAGCCGGGCGCCGCTGAGCCGGGCGCCGAGCCCGACGAGGACGTCGACGCCGGCGGACGCCGCCGCCGCCGCGGCCGCCGTGGCCGCGGCAAGGGCCGCGCCGAGGGCGAGAACGGCGAGGAGGAGGCCTCCGACACCGACACCGCCGAGCCGGAGCCGGCCGCCGCCGACACCGACCAGGTTGATGAAGACGGCGAGCAGGGCCCGCCCAGCAAGCGCCGCCGCCGGCGTCGCCGCCGCGGCGGAGCCGGCGACGAGGGCGAGCCGGACGACCCGCCGAACACCGTCGTACACGTGCGCGAGGTCCGGCCGGCCGGCGACGAGGTGCAGTCGGTCAAGGGTTCGACCCGGCTGGAGGCCAAGCGGCAGCGCCGCCGGGAGGGCCGCGAGACGCAGCGCCGCCGGCCGCCGATCCTGTCCGAGGCGGAGTTCCTGGCTCGCCGCGAGGCCGTCGAGCGGCAGATGGTGGTCCGCCAGGCGGGGGAGCGCACCCAGATCGCGGTGCTGGAGGACGGCGTACTGGTCGAGCACTACGTGACCAAGTCCGGCTCCATGTCGTACGCAGGCAACGTGTACCTCGGCAAGGTGCAGAACGTGCTGCCGAGCATGGAGGCGGCGTTCATCGACATCGGCAAGGGCCGCAACGCGGTGCTCTACGCCGGCGAGGTCAACTGGGACGTCTCCGGCCTGGAGGGCAAGGCCCGCTCGATCGAGCAGGCGCTGAGGTCCGGCGACTCGGTGCTGGTGCAGGTCACCAAGGATCCGATCGGGCACAAGGGCGCGCGGTTGACCAGCCAGATCAGCCTGCCCGGGCGGTATCTGGTGTACGTACCGGGCGGCTCGATGACCGGCATCTCCCGCAAGCTGCCGGACACCGAGCGGCAGCGGCTGAAGGACATCCTCAAGCGGATCGTGCCGGACGACGCGGGCGTGATCATCCGCACCGCGGCCGAGGGTGCCAGCGAGGAGGAGCTGTCCCGGGACGTGACCCGGCTGCAGGCGCAGTGGCAGGTGATCCAGGAGAAGGCGGCCAAGGGCGGCGCGCCCGCGCTGCTGTCGGAGGAGCCGGACCTGGCCATCCGGGTGGTGCGGGACGTCTTCAACGAGGACTTCGCATCGATCGTCGTGTCCGGCGACGAGGCCAGCGAGACGCTGGAGCAGTACATCTCGCACGTGGCACCCGACCTGCTGCCCCGGCTGCGCAAGTACACCGCCGACACCGACGTGTTCCACGACCTACGGATCGACGAGCAGCTCATGAAGGCGCTGGACCGCAAGGTGTGGCTGCCGTCGGGCGGCTCGCTGGTCATCGACCGCACCGAGGCGATGACCGTGGTGGACGTGAACACCGGCAAGTTCACCGGCAAGGGCGGCAACCTCGAGGAGACCGTCACCCGCAACAACCTCGAGGCGGCGGAGGAGATCGTCCGCCAGCTCCGGCTGCGCGACGTCGGCGGCATCATCGTGATCGACTTCATCGACATGGTGCTGGAGAGCAACCGGGACCTGGTGCTGCGCCGGCTGATGGAGTGCCTGGGCCGGGACCGTACCAAGCACCAGGTTGCCGAGGTGACCTCGCTCGGGCTGGTGCAGATGACGCGCAAACGGGTCGGCCAGGGCCTGCTCGAGGCGTTCTCCGAGCCGTGCGAGGTGTGCAAGGGTCGCGGAATCATCATCTACACCGAGCCGGTGGAGGAGTCGCGCCGCCGCACCGGGACCACCCCGCGGAAGGCCGAGCCGACGCTGGAGCCGACGGCCGAGCCGCGCGAGGAGCCCCGGGACCAGCCCCGCGAGCAGCCGGCCAAGGCGACCAGGTCGCGACGCGGCCGGAAGGCCACCGCCAGCACCGAGCCCGCCGAGGCCCCGCTGCCAACCGAAGCGCCCCGATCCACCGAGGCGCCCCGGCCCACCGAGGCGCCGCAGTCCGCCGAAGCGTCTCAGCCCGGCGAGCCCTCGCGGTCCGCTGAGCTGCCTCCGTCCGCCGAAGCGCCCCAGCCGGCCGAGGCACCCGAGGACGCGGTGGAGGCTGAGCCGGCCGAGGTTGCCCGGGCGGCGTCGGCGGCGGCCGGGCTGCCCACGGACACCCTCGACGACGCGGCGAGCGCCTCGGAGGAGCCGGACGTCGAGCCGATCATCGAGGCGGCCGGTGGGCCGCCCGCACCGCGCAAGCGGCGACGCCGGGTGGCCTCCCGTCCGGCCGGTCCGCCGGTGCCGGCCACCTCCGGCTGACCCTGACCATGCCGGCCCGATTTGGTCGGCATCCGTTCGCGCGGGTAACCTGGGACCTCGCGTGTCCGCCACGCGCCGTCTCGCTGTGCCTCGCTTGGCTGCCCGGATCGCAGGGCCGCCCAGACTGGGGAGAGCCCGAGATCCCACGCGCTACGTCAGGAGTTGTTCGTGTACGCGATCGTCAAGACCGGCGGCAAGCAGTACCGGGTCGCTGTCGGCGACGTCGTCCAGGTCGAGAAGCTCGAGGGTGACGCCGGCACCGCGGTGTCGTTCCCGGCCGTGCTGCTCGTTGACGGCGAGACCGTGACCACCGACGCCGACGCGCTGGCCAAGGTCTCGGTGACCGGCGAGGTGGTGGCCCAGACCAAGGGCCCCAAGATCCGGATCCACAAGTTCAAGAACAAGACCGGATACCACAAGCGCCAGGGCCACCGGCAGAAGCTGACCCAGGTGAAGGTGACCGGGATCGAGAGCGGGAAGTAGGCAGCCGGGATGGCACACAAGAAGGGCGCGTCCAGCTCGAAGAACGGCCGCGACTCGAACGCGCAGCGTCTCGGCGTCAAGCGCTTCGGCGGCCAGGTGGTGAACGCGGGTGAGATCATCGTGCGGCAGCACGGCACCCACTTCCACCCCGGCGTGAACGTCGGCCGCGGTGGCGACGACACGCTGTTCGCGCTGTCGGCGGGCGCGGTGCAGTTCGCGACCAGCCGCGGTCGCCGCACCGTGAACATCGTCCCGGTGGAGGCCTGACCCGCCTCCGGGAGCACCAGCGCGAGGGGCGGGTCGGGCAACCGGCCCGCCCCTCGCGCCGTCCCGGCGATCACCGGGATTCCCTGCTCCCCGGCGATCAACCAGATCCCCCGTCCCCCGTCCCCCCGGCCCCCCGTCCCCGCGATCACTGCGGCTCGGCGATCATCGGGGTCCCCCGGGCGATTATCGAGTTGTCGGGCCTGGCAGAGATCAACGGGTACCGGCAGCTCGGTGATCGCCGGAACCGCAGGGCTGTGGGACCGCGGGGTCGGCCGGGCTGCGGGGTCGGCTGGACTGCGGGGTCGGCTGGACTGCAGGGTCGGCTGGACTGCAGGGTTGGCTGGACCGCGGGATTGACGGGACTGCAGGGTCGGCCGGAGCGGAGGGTCGGCACGGCGGCGGGACTGGGAGGTCGGCCGAACTGCGGATCGGTGGGCGGCGGGACCGCAGGATCGGCGGGACCGTGGGATTGACGGGACTGCAGGTCGGCAGGACCCAGATTTGCCCGGGACCGCAGGATCGGCAGAACCGCAGGATCGGCCGGACTGCTGGGTCGGTGGGACCGCAGGATTGACGGGACTGCTGGGTGGGCCGGACTGCGGGGTCGACACGGCGGCGGGACCGGCAGGATGACGGGATCGCGGGACCGCAGAATGGCGGGACCGCAGAACCGCCGGCAACGGAGCAACTGACGGGTAGGAGGAGCAGTGACGTCGTTCGTCGACCGGGTGGTGCTGCACGTCTCCGCGGGGGACGGCGGGCACGGCTGCGCGTCGGTGCACCGGGAGAAGTTCCGGCCGCTGGGCGGCCCGGACGGCGGCAACGGCGGCGACGGCGGTGACGTGGTGCTGGTCGTGGACGGCAGCTCGCACACCCTGCTCGACTTCCACCACCACCCGCACCAACACGCGAAGAACGGCCGCCCCGGCCAGGGCGACAACCGGGACGGCGCCAACGGGGACGACCTCGAGCTGGCGGTCCCGGACGGCACCGTGGTGCAGACGGCCGATGGCGAGGTGCTGGCCGACCTGACCGGCGTCGGCACCCGGTTCGTGCTTGCCCGCGGCGGCCGCGGCGGCCTGGGCAACGCCGCGCTGGCCGGCAGGCGCCGGAAAGCCCCCGGGTTCGCGCTGCTCGGCGAGCCGGGCGAGCAGCTCGACGCGGTGCTGGAGCTGAAGAGCGTTGCCGACGTGGGCCTGGTGGGGTTCCCCAGTGCCGGCAAGTCCTCGCTGGTGGCCGCCATGTCCGCGGCCCGGCCGAAGATAGCCGACTACCCGTTCACCACCCTGGTGCCCAACCTCGGCGTGGTGACCGCCGGCGACGCCGTGTTCACCATGGCCGACGTGCCGGGGCTCATCCCGGGCGCCGCCGAGGGGCGCGGCCTGGGGCTGGAGTTCCTGCGCCACGTGGAGCGCTGCGCCGTGCTCGTCCACGTCGTCGACACGGCCACCCTGGAGCCCGCCCGCGACCCCGCCAGCGACATCGAGGCGATCGAGGCGGAGCTGCGGCAGTACGCCCCGGGTGCGGGTGGCCCGCTGGGCGCCTCGCTCGGCAGCGACCTGGCCGAGCGGGCCCGGATCGTGGTGCTCAACAAGATCGACGTGCCGGAGGGCCGGGAGCTGGCCGACCTGGTGCGCGCCGACCTGGCCGCCCGCGGCTACCGGGTGTTCGCGGTCAGCGCGGCCACCCACGAGGGCCTGCCCACGCTCGGGTACGCGCTGGCCCAGGAGGTCGAGGCGTACCGCGCCGCGCTGCCGCCGGCCGAGCCGACCCGGCTGGTGATCCGGCCGGCGGCGGTGGGCGGCCCGGAGTTCCGCATCGAGCCCGACCCGGACGAGCAGAACCGCTTCACCGTCCACGGCGACAAGCCGCTGCGCTGGATCCGGCAGACCGACTTCAACAACGACGAGGCGGTGGGCTTCCTGGCCGACCGGCTGGCCAGGCTCGGGGTGGAGCGCGAGCTGGCCGACCTGGGTGCGGAGCCGGGTGCCGAGGTGACCATCGGTGACGTCACCTTCGACTGGGTGCCCGCTGGGGCCGACATGCCGGAGGAGTTCGTGTCCGGGATGCGCGGCACCGACGCCCGGCTGGAGCGCGGCACCCGGGTCGGCGCGACCGAGCGGCTGGCCGCCCGCAAGGCGCGCCGCACCAGGGGGGATGACGGGGAATGACCAGTCGCCAGGCGGTGGTGGCCGCGTCCCGGGTCGTGGTGAAGGTTGGCTCGTCCTCGCTCACCAGCCTGTCCGGCGGCCTGGACGGGTCGCGGCTGGACGCGCTGGTGGACGCGCTGGCCGCCCGCCGGGTCGGCGGCACCCAGGTGGTGCTGGTGTCCTCCGGCGCCATCGCGGCCGGGCTGGCACCGCTCGGCCTGCCGCGCAGGCCCCGCGACCTGGCCACCCAGCAGGCGGCGGCCAGCGTCGGGCAGATGCTGCTGGTGGAACGGTACGCGGCCAGCTTCGCCCGGCACGGGCTGATCGTCGGCCAGGTGCTGCTCACGGTGGACGACCTGCACCGCCGCGCCCACTACCGCAACGCCCGCCGCACCCTGGAGCGGTTGCTGGCGCTCGGCGTCGTACCCGTCATCAACGAGAACGACGCGGTCGCCACCGACGAGATCCGGTTCGGCGACAACGACCGGCTGGCCGCGCTGGTGGCCCACCTGGTGGCAGCCGAGGCGCTGCTGCTGCTGTCCGATGTGGACGGCCTGTACGACGGCGACCCGCGCCGCGGCGACGCGCGGCTGGTTCGCGAGGTCGCCGACCCGGTGGACCTGGCCGACGTCGAGGCCGGCCGGACCGGGGCCGCCGGGTTGGGCACCGGCGGGATGGCCAGCAAGCTGGAGGCCGCCCGGGTGGCCGCCGGTGCCGGGGTGCCGGTGCTGCTGGCCGCCGCGGAACAGGCCGGCCGAGCGCTGGGCACGGCGGACGTGGGCACCTTCTTCGCGCCGCAGGCCAGGCGTACCGCGTCCCGGCTGTTCTGGCTCCGGCACGCCACCCGGCCGCGCGGCCGGCTGGTGCTGGACGACGGCGCGGTGGAGGCCGTGGTGCACCGGCGCACCTCGCTGCTGTCCGCCGGGGTGACCGAGGTGCAGGGTGCGTTCGACGCGGGCGACCCGGTCGAACTGGTCGACCGTGCGGGCCGGCCCGTGGCCCGCGGCCTGGTGGCCTACGACGCCGATGAGCTTCCCGCGATGCTCGGCCGGTCCAGCCGGGAGCTCAGCCCCGAGTACCGCCGCGAGGTCGTACACCGCGACGACCTCGTCCTGCTCTGAGGCCCCCCGACCCCGGCTGGCGCGCCTCGGGGCCTACGCGTTCGGTGGCATGGCCCCCGACCCCGGCTGGCGCGCCTTGGGGCCTACGCTCGGTGGCATGTCCGCCGAATCCGAGGTGCTCGACGCCGCCCGGCGCGCCCGGCAGGCCGCCGCCGAGCTGGCCATCCTGCCCCGCCAGGCCAAGGACGCAGGCCTGCTCGCCATGGCCGACGCGCTGGACTCCGCCGCCGGGCCGGTGCTCGCCGCGAACGCCGCCGATCTGGAGCGGGGCCGCGCGGACGGCCTGTCCGAAGCGCTGCTCGACCGGCTCGCGCTGACCCCTGAGCGCGTCTGCGCGATGGCGGACGGCCTGCGCGACCTGGCCGGCCTGCCGGACCCGGTGGGCGAGGTGGTGCGCGGCTACACGCTGCCGAACGGGTTGGAGATCCGCCAGGTGCGCGTCCCGCTGGGTGTCGTGGGCATCGTGTACGAGGCCCGGCCGAACGTGACCGCGGACGCCGCCGGCATCGCGCTGAAGAGCGGCAACGCGACGCTGCTGCGCGGCTCCGCGTCGGCGTACGCCTCGAACGCGGCGCTGGTGGAGGTGCTGGCCGACGCGGGCACCAAGGCCGGGCTGCCCGAGCACGCGGTCCAACTGCTGCCGGCGGAGCGCGAGTCGGTGACCCACCTCATGCGGGCCCGCGGTCTGGTGGACGTGATCATCCCGCGCGGCGGGGCCGGCCTGATCGAGCACGTGGTGACCAACTCGGTGGTGCCGGTGATCGAGACCGGGGTCGGCAACTGCCATGTCTACGTGGACGCGGACGCTGACCCGGACACGGCGGTGGCCATCGTGCTGAACGCCAAGACCTCCCGGCCGAGCGTCTGCAACGCGGCCGAGACCGTGCTGGTCCACCGCGACATCGCGCCTACCCTGCTGCCCCGGCTGCTGCCCGCGCTGGCCGACGCCGGGGTGACCGTGCACGGCGACGACGACACCCGGCGGTACGACGACCGGGTGCTGCCCGCCACCGACGAGGACTGGGCCGCGGAGTACCTGTCACTTGACCTCGCCGCCCGGGTGGTGGGCTCGCTGGACGACGCGGTGGCGCACATCCGGCGCTGGGGCAGCGGCCACACCGAGGCGATCGTGACCCGCTCGCAGGCCGCGGCCCGCCGCTTCGCCGCCACCGTGGACAGCGCCGCGGTGATGGTGAACGCGTCGACCCGGTTCACCGACGGCGCCGAGTTCGGGTTCGGCGCCGAGATCGGCATCTCCACCCAGAAGCTGCACGCCCGCGGCCCGATGGGGCTGCCCGAGCTGACCAGCACCAAGTACGTGGTGACCGGCGACGGCCACACCCGTTAGGTGCAGAACTCCAGGCGTACCGGGTCATGATGACCGGCGACGGCCATACCCGTCAGGTGCAGAACTCCAGGCGTACCGTGTCGCCGCCGAAGGTGGTCACGGACCGCCGCCCGGGCAGCCGGGTCAGGTCGGTGCGCAGTTGCTGCTGCGCGTCGCTGTCTTCGACGATGACGTTGGCGCGGGTGCAGTACCCCTGGCCGGAGCGGTAGGTCACGTACGCGTCGCCGAGCCAGGCCGAACTGGCCCCCGCGTTCAGGACCCGCCTGCCGCGGGTGGAGAGCATCGCCAGCCCGAACCGGCCCAGCGTCCCGCCGTCCACCACCGGCCCGCCGGCCTGCGGTGGCCGCACCCCCACCGGCGCCACGCCGTGGGTGTACAGCCGCGGGTCCACGACCTGCGCGGTCGAGGTCGGCGGGCTGCCGAACGCGGCGTCCACCGCCGCGTTGCCCCTGGTCTCGGCCAGCCGGGTCACGAAGTCGCGGCCGTAGGTGTAGGGGAAATACCGCGCGTTGCCGGCGTAGTCGGCCGGGGCGGGATCGTAGTCGTACCGCGCCCTGATCCGCTGCCGCTCGGTGGCGCTCCGGCCGGCGACCCAGGCAAGCTCCACCCGGGTGGCGTCCCCTTCGATCAGCGCGAGGAGGGCCCGGAACCGGTCGGCGTTGCCCGCCGCGCGCTGGGCCAGCGGCAGCAGGCTGAACCGCTGGTCCTGGAGCGCATGGGTGAGCTCGTGCACCAGCACCGCGCGGGCGAACGCGTCGAACGGGCCGGCCCGCAGGTACATCTGGTGCCGGTGGTAGCTGTAGAAGGCGGCCGCGTCACCGATGGTGCCGCCCGGCGCCAGGTGGGCCAGCCCGAGTGCCTGGTCGGTGGCGGCCCAGTTCGGCGCTGCGGCGCCGTCGGGCTGGGGCAGCGGCTCGGCGGCCACCCTGGCGAAGGAGACCGGGTCGAGCACGGTGACCGTCACCGGTCCGGTGAACGACAGCCCCCGGGTGCGCTCCACGAACGAGCGGAGCACCGGCAGCTCGGCCTGGATCGGATCGGTGGTGCCGGCCTGGTAGTCCGCGGCGCCGGGCGGGACCTGCCGGCCCGGGAAGGCAAGCCCGAGCGCGGCCACCCCGAGCACCAGCACCGCGAGCGCCACGCCCAGCCGGCGGCGCATCCGGCGCGCCTCGCCCTCGGGATCCGCGACCGCCGGATCGACGACGGGCTGATCCGAGTCGAACGGCTCCTCGCCGTCCAGATCGTCGGCTTCGTCCGTGTCCGTGCTCACTCGCAGCACATTAGCGCGCCTGGACCGGCAGAATCGGGGGATGGACGACGTCCACTTCGGCTCGGTCGCCGCGGTACGGGCCAGCCTCGAGCAGGCCGGGTACCTCGCCGACCACGCGATCGCGACCACCGTGTTCCTGGCCGACCGGCTCGGCAAGCCGCTGCTGGTGGAGGGCCCGGCCGGGGTCGGCAAGACCGAGCTGGCCAAGGCGGTGGGCGCCGCGATCGGCGCGGAGCTGATCCGGTTGCAGTGCTACGAGGGCATCGACGAGGCCAGGGCGCTGTACGAGTGGAACTACCGGCGGCAACTGCTGCGGATGCAGGCCGCCGAATCGGACTGGGACTCCGCCCGGGACGACATATTCGGCGAGGAGTTCCTGCTGGCCCGCCCGCTGCTGACCGCCATCCGGCGCACCGATCCGACGGTGCTGCTGGTGGACGAGATCGACAAGGCGGACGTGGAGGTCGAGGGGCTGCTGCTGGAGGTGCTGTCCGACTTCCAGGTGACGATCCCGGAGCTGGGCACCATCAGCGCGACCCGCCGGCCGTTCACGGTGCTCACCTCGAACGCCACGCGCGAGCTGTCCGAGGCGCTGAAGCGCCGGTGCCTGTACCTGTACCTTGACTACCCCAGCCCGGAGCGGGAACGCGCCATCGTGCTGGCCCGGGTGCCGGAGGCGCCGCAGCGGCTGGCCGAGCAGCTCGTCGGCGTGGTGCGCGCGCTGCGGGCGATGGAGCTGAAGAAGGCGCCGTCCATCGCGGAGACCATCGACTGGGCCCGCACCCTGCTCGCCCTCGGGCTGTCGACCCTGGACGAGGAGACCGTCCGGGCCACCATGGGGGTGGTGCTCAAGCACCGCTCAGACCACGCCCGCGCTGCCGCCGAGCTCCGGCTGAACTGATGGAGGCCGCCGGTCTGCTCGGACACCTGGAGGGGTTCGTGGCGGCACTGCGCCGGCACGGGGTACCCGCCTCGGTGAGCGAGGGGCTGGACGCGGTGCGCGCGATGGGTGCGGTGGAGCTGCTGGACCGGGAGGCGCTGCGCACCGCGCTGGCCGCCACCCTGGTCAAGCGCGCGGCCCACCGCCCCGCCTTCGACACCCTGTTCGACCTGTGGTGGCAGGTACGCGAGCCAGCTGGCGCGGCTCGCTCTGTGGCCGGGTCCAGAGCTCTTGAGGGGGCAAGTCCGGAGGAGTTGCGTGAGCGGCTGGCCGAGCTGCTGGCCAGCGGCGACGAGGCGGAGCTGCGCCGGCTGGCCGCCGAGGCGGTGGAGGCGCTCGGCCAGGTCGACACCCCGGCCGGCCGGCAGTCCTGGTTCAGCTACCGGGTGCTGCGGGTGCTCTCGCCGGACACGCTGGTGGCGCGGCTGCTCGAGGCGCTGCTGGCCGGGGCCGGCGAGGACCGCGGTGGCATGGCCGAGCAGGTGGCCCGACAGACGATCCGGGACCGGACCGCGCGTTTCCAGTCGTTCGTGGACGGCGAGGTGCGCAGGCGGGTGGCTGAGGAGCGTGGACCCGAGGCGGTGGCCCGTTCCGCGATCCCGCCGATGATCGAAGACGTCGAGTTCCTGCGCGCCCAGCGGGAGCAGCTTGCCGCGATGCGCCGTGCCGTGCAGCCGCTGGCCCGGCGGCTGGCGGCCCGGCTGTCCGCACGCCGGCAGCACGGGCACGCCGGCCGGCTGGACTTCCGCCGGACCGTCCGCGCCTCGCTCGGCACCGGCGGGGTGCCGCTGGTCACCCACCACCGCCCGCGGGCGCCGCACAAGCCGGAGCTGGTGGTGCTGTGCGACGTCAGCGGCTCGGTGGCCGGCTTCGCGCACTTCACCCTGATGCTGACCGCGGCGCTGCGCGAGCAGTTCACCGCGGTACGGGCGTTCGCTTTCATCGACACCTGCGACGAGGTGACGCACCTGTTCGCGCCCGGCGTCGACCTGGTCGAGGCGACCGGCCGGATCGGGCGGGAGGCGCGGCTGGTGTGGTTCGACGGGCACAGCGACTACGGCCACGCGCTGGAGGTGTTCGCCGACCGGTGGCCGGACGCGGTGGGGCCGAAGACCAGCCTGCTGGTACTCGGCGACGCGCGCACGAACTACCGCGACCCTGGGCTGACGACCCTGCGCCGGCTGGTGGGATCCGCCCGGCACGCGTACTGGCTGAACCCGGAACCGCAGCGGCAGTGGGGCACCGGCGACTCGGCGGCGACGCGGTACGCCGAGGCGATCGAAATGGTGGAGTGCCGCACGATCGGCCAGCTCACCGACTTCGTGGTCCGCCTGATGTGAATCAGCTCACACAACCGCATCAGAGAATGTGGCCTGCGCTCACGTCATGGAGGCGGGCGGGGGCCGTTCTCCGGTGCGGGCGTTCCACGGGGCGCCTGAGGGCCAGGGCGGCCCCTCCCGGGTCGCCCTGCGTCCCTCGGGCCGCCGCTACCCGCTCGGAGGGTGACCGGTCTGCACGGGGGGACCGGTCACGGAGGTCCGTGCGAGTTTCCGTGGAGCGCTCCTGGTGGGAGGCTCCGCGGCGCGCGTCGGGCGTCGCGGCCCCCCTCCCCTCTGCGTGCCTTGCGCTCGGTCCGCCGGCGCCCTTGACGGCGTGCCGTGGTCCCGGGTCGGGATAGGGTCGGTCTCGTCAAGATCGGCGAGGTTGGTGGGTAGGCGAGGCGCGGATGGGCAAGCGGCGTGTCGGCGTCATGGGCGGGACGTTCGACCCGATCCACCACGGACACCTGGTTGCGGCCAGCGAGGTGGCCGCACTGTTCCACCTGGACGAGGTGGTGTTCGTGCCGACCGGCGAACCGTGGCAGAAGGAGGGTCGCGAGGTCAGCCCGGCCGAGCACCGGTACCTGATGACGGTGATCGCCACCGCGTCGAACCCGCATTTCTGGGTCAGCCGGGTGGACATTGACCGGGACGGCCCGACGTACACCATCGACACCCTGCGCGACCTGGCCGCGCAACTCGCCGACGCGGACCTGCACTTCATCACCGGCGCCGACGCGCTGGCCCAGATCCTGTCCTGGAAAGAGGTCGACGAGCTGTTCGGCCTGGCCCACTTCATCGGGGTCACCCGCCCGGGTTACCACCTCTCGGGCGCGCACCTGCCCGACGACGCGGTCAGCCTGCTCGAGGTGCCGGCGATGGCGATCTCGTCCAGCGGCTGCCGGGAGCGGGTCCGTGCCGGGCTGCCGGTGTGGTACCTGGTGCCGGACGGCGTCGTGCAGTACATCAACAAGCATCACCTGTACCGCCCGTGAGAAGCTGGGCACACGTGATCCGAACCTCGAGGAACCATGACCGCATCTGACCGCGCCACCGAACTGACCCTGCTCGCCGCCCGCGCAGCCGCCGAAAAGCTCGCCGGCAACATCTCCGCGATCGACGTCAGCGAGCATCTGGTTATCACCGACGTGTTCCTGCTCGCCTCGGCCGGCAACGAGCGGCAGGTGTCGGCGGTCGTGGACGCGGTGGAGGAGGCGCTGCTCAAGGTCGGCGCCAAGCCGGTGCGGCGTGAGGGCGAGCGGGACGGCCGGTGGGTGCTGCTGGACTACGTCGACATCGTGGTGCACGTGCAGCATTCGGAGGAGCGGGTGTTCTACGCGCTGGACCGGCTGTGGAAGGACTGCCCGCTCATCCCGCTGCCGGAGAGCGTGACCGCCGGGACCCCGGGCACCCCCTCCTGACGTGAATGCGCTGCGGGTGGTGCTGTGGCGGCACGGCCAGACGATCTGGAACGCCGAGCACCGGTACCAGGGGCACACCGACATCCCGCTGGACGAGACCGGTCTGGCGCAGGCCCAGCGCGCGGCCAGGCTACTCGCCGCGCTCGGCCCGGAGGCGATCATCGCGTCCGACCTGTCCCGCGCCGCCGAGACGGCGCAGGCTCTCGGCGAGCTGACCGGCATCCCGGTGCGGCACGACCGGCGGCTGCGCGAGCGCTCGGGCGGCGAGTGGGAGGGCCTGACCAACGACGACATCCGGGAGAAGTACCCGGAGCAGTGGGCCCGCTGGGACGCGCCCGGCGGCGAGACCGACGTGCACGTCGCGGACCGCTTCGCCGCGGCGGTCACCGATGGCGTCGGCATACTGCCTGCGGGCGGCACCCTGGTGGTTGCCAGCCACGGCAGCGCCATTCGGGCCGGGCTGGGCCGGCTGCTCGGCCTGCCCCAGGAGTCGTGGCGGATGCTCGGTCCGGTGCAGAACTGCTCCTGGTCGGTCATCGCGCCCGCCCCGGACGGATGGGAGTACGCCGGCTGGCGGCTGCTCGAGCACAACGCCGGCACGCTGCCCGTCCCCGTGCTGTCCGACGACCGCTGAGCTCGTGGACACACCGCACCGGCCCTGGGAGCGCCTGCTCGGCGAGCACCGGGTGTTGGTGCTGGCCGACTCGTTGGCGTTTCACGGGCCGGTGCGCGGCGAGTTGCTCACCGAGCCGCGGCTGTGGCCCAACGTACTGGCCCGCGAACTGCCCGGCGCGGTGGACGTGGTGGCCCGCCTCGGCTGGACCGCGCGGGACGTGTGGTGGGCGCTGACCAGGGACCCCCAGGTGTACTCGTTGTTGCTGCCGCGTGCGGACGCCGTGGTCCTCGCCGTGGGTGGGATGGACTATCTGCCGGCGTTGCTGCCCACGTACCTGCGCGAGGGCATCCCGTACCTGCGGCCGGACTGGCTGCGCCGTTCCGCCCGCCGGGTGTACCAGGCCGCCCAGCCGTGGGGAGCCCGCGTGCACAGCGGCCGCTGGCGCACCCTCCCGCAGCACCTCACCGACGGGTACCTGTCCCGCGCTGTGGCCGGAATCCGGTACTTCCACCCGGACACGGTCGTCGTCGGCATGGTGCCGCCGCCGCACGACGCCCGCCTGTACGGCCATGTCACCGCGGGGCACTGGCCGGCGGCCAGAGCCGCCCAGGCTTGGGGCCGGCGCGAGGAGGTGCCAATGCTGGATACCCGCCCGCTGGTCGCCCCCGAACTCGCCGCCGGGCGCTGCAACGCCGACGGCATGCACTGGAGCTGGGCGGCGCACGCCGCGGTCGGCCGCGGATACGCCGACCTCCTCCGTCCGCTCCTGAAACCCTGATGCGCTTTCGCGGTACCATCTGCTCATGAGCTTCGGCCAGAGCCTGCTCCTTACCGGGCCGCGTTGACTTTCGCACGTCAGCGCGGCTAGCCCTTGCGGGGAACGCGAGGGCTCTTTCTTTTCCCGGGCAGCGAGCAGACGAGGAGTTTGGACGCGATGACCGACCCGAACGCGGTGCCTCCACACCGTTACACGGCCACGCTGGCGAACGAGATCGAGACCCGTTGGCAGGACCGCTGGGACGAGGAGGGCACCTTCCACACGCCCAACCCGGTCGGGCCGCTGAGCGAGGGCTTCGACAAGGTGGCCGGCCGTCCGAAGTTCTACGTCAACGACATGTTCCCGTACCCGTCCGGCGAAGGCCTGCACGTCGGCCACCCGCTGGGCTACATCGGCACGGACGTGTATGCCCGGTACCTGCGGATGACCGCGCACAACGTGCTGCACACGATCGGATTCGACGCCTTCGGGCTGCCCGCGGAGCAGTACGCGGTGGAGACGGGGACCCACCCGCGTGCCACCACGGAGCAGAACGTCGCGAAGTACCGCGCCCAGCTGCGCCGTTTGGGGCTGGGCCACGACCGGCGGCGCGCGGTGTCCACCACCGACGTCGAGTACTACCGCTGGACACAGTGGATCTTCCTGCAGATCTTCAACTCCTGGTACGACCCCGAGGCGCGGCGCGCGCGGCCCATCGTCGAACTGGAGGCGGAGTACGCGCAGGGCAAGCGGCGCACCCCGGACGGCCGCGGCTGGTGCGAGCTGAGCGTGGTCGAGCAGCGCAGGATCATCGACGGCCACCGGCTGGTCTACCTGAGCGAGGCGCCGGTGAACTGGTGCCCCGGCCTGGGCACCGTGCTGGCCAACGAGGAGGTCACCCCGGACGGGCGTAGCGAGCGCGGCAACTTCCCGGTGTTCCGCCGGCCGCTGAAGCAGTGGATGATGCGGATCACCGCCTACGCGGACCGGCTGATCGACGACCTGGACCGGCTGGACTGGCCAGAGTCGATCAAGCTGATGCAGCGCAACTGGATCGGCCGCTCGACCGGCGCGAGCATCCAGTTCCCTTCGCCTGCAGGGGACATCGAGGTGTTCACCACCCGGCCGGACACCGTGTTCGGCGCAACGTACCTGGTGCTGGCCCCCGAGCACCCGCTGGTCCCGGCGCTGACGGCGGCGGAATGGCCGGTCGGCGTCAGTCCACAATGGACCGGCGGGGCGCCTACCCCGGTGGAGGCGGTGCGCGCGTACCACTGGGAGGCGGCGCAGCGTTCCGAGCTGGACCGGCAGGCCGGAGACCGCACGAAGACCGGCGTCTTCACCGGCACGTACGCCACGAACCCCGCCAACGGCGAGCCGATCCCGATCTTCATCGCCGACTACGTGCTGACCGGCTACGGCACCGGAGCGATCATGGCGGTGCCCGGCCAGGACGAACGGGACTGGGAGTTCGCCGAGGTCTACGACCTGCCTATCGTCCGCACCGTGCAGCCGCCGGAGGGCTTCGACGGCAAGGCGTACCTGGGCGAGGGCCCGGCGATCAACTCGACCAACTCCGAAGGCTTCAGCCTGGATGGCTTGGGGGTGGCTGACTCCAAGCAGCGGATCATCGCCTGGCTGGAGGAGCGCGGGGCCGGGTCTGCCCATACCACCTACAAGCTGTGGGACTGGCTGTTCTCCCGGCAGCGGTACTGGGGTGAGCCGTTCCCCATCGTGTACGACGAGGACGGCCTGCCCCGTGCGGTTCCCGACTCGGCGCTGCCCGTCGAGCTGCCGGAGATCGACGACTTCGCACCGCAGGCGTACGACCCGGACGACGCCGAGTCCGAGGTCGAGACCCCGCTGTCGCGCGCGACGGACTGGGTCGAGGTCGAGCTGGACCTGGGCGACGGCGTGCGCAAGTACCGCCGCGAGACCAACACGATGCCGCAGTGGGCCGGCTCCTGCTGGTACGAGATCCGGTACATCGACCCCGAGAACTCCGAGCGGTTCGTCGACCCGGACAACGAGCGGTACTGGATGGGGCCGACCGAGCCGGGCGACGTTGGCGGCGTGGACCTGTACGTGGGCGGCGTCGAGCATGCGGTGCTGCACCTGCTGTACGCGCGGTTCTGGCAGAAGGTGCTGTTCGACCTGGGCCACGTGACAGCCGAGGAGCCGTTCCGCCGGCTGTTCAACCAGGGGTATGTGCAGGCATTCGCGTACAGGGACGAGCGCGACTTCTACGTGCCCGCGGCGAAGGTGGTGGAGCGCGACGGGCAGTTCTGGTACGAGGGCAGGCCGGTCAAGCGCGAGTACGGCAAGATGGGCAAGTCGCTGAAGAACTCGGTCACGCCGGACGAGATGTGCGCCGAGTACGGTGCCGACACGCTGCGGCTGTACGAGATGTTCACCGGACCGCTGGAGCAGTCCCGGCCGTGGGACACCAAGGCGGTCGTCGGCTCCCACCGGCTGCTGCAGCGGATCTGGCGCAACGTGGTGGACGAGGAGACCGGTGCGCTGCGGATCTCCGAGGGGACCATCGACGATGACAGCCGGCGGGTTCTGCACCGCAGCATCGAGGCTGCCCGGGAGGGGTTCGAGTCGCTGCGGTTCAACACCTCGATAGCCCGCATCACCGAACTGAACAACCACATCGTGCATACCTGGCCGGACGGCGGCGCGCCACGCGAGGTGATCGAGCCGCTGGTGCTGCTGGTCGCGCCGCTGGCCCCGCACGTGGCCGAGGAGCTGTGGGCGAAGCTGGGGCATGCCGAGTCGCTGGCATCGCAGGCCTTCCCGACCGCGGATCCGGCCTACCTGGTCACCGACACGGTCGAGATGCCGGTGCAGGTGAACGGCAAGCTGCGGTCGCGGATCACGGTGCGAGCGGATGCGGATCAGGTCGAGGTGGAGGCCGCTGCACGCGCCGACGAGAAGGTGGCCGCCCAACTGGCTGGCAAGTCGGTACGCAAGGTCGTGGTCGTCCCCGGACGGCTGGTCAACTTCGTGGCGAGCTGACCGGCCGCGCCGGATCGGCGCTAGATTGCCGGCATGGCCGGGCAGATCGCGGTGGTGACCGACTCGGAGGCGTACCTGCCCGAGGGCTTGGCCGATCAGCTCGGCGTGGTTGTGGTGCCGCTGCACGTCATCATCAACGGCGTCTCCGGCGTGGAGGGCACCGAGGTTCTGCCCGCCGATGTGGCACGGGCGTTGTCCGAGCGGCGCGGCGCGGTGCGGACCTCGCGGGCGCTGCCGCAGGACTTCGCGGCGGCATTCTCGTCCACAGTGGACGGTGGGGCGGCCGGGGTAGTCGCGGTGCTGATGTCCAGTGTCCTCTCGGGCACCTACGAGTCCGCGCGGCTGGCTGCCGAGGAATGCGGGGGCGAGTCCGTCGTGCGGGTGGTCGACTCGCGGTCCGCCGCGATGGGGCTGGGATTCGCGGTTATCGCCGCAGCCGAGGCGGCTCGGGACGGCGGCTCCTTGTCGGAGGTATATGAGGTGGCCGTCCGTACCGCCCAGCGGACCACCACCTTGTTCTATGTGGACACGCTCGAGCATCTGCGCCGCGGCGGCCGGATCGGGACTGCGCAGGCACTGCTCGGCACTGCTCTGTCGGTCAAGCCGATCCTCACGGTCGCTGACGGCGCGATCGTGCTGAAGGAGAAGGTGCGAACTGCGAGCCGCGCGATGGCGCGGCTGGAGGCTCTGACCCTCGAGGCCGCCGATGAGTCCACAGTGGACATAGCGGTCCATCACTTGGCCGCCGCGGTGAAGGCGGCTGCGCTGGCCGACCGGCTCAAGGAGCAGGTGCCTGGATTGCGTCGGCTGTACACCTCGGAGATCGGGGCCGCGGTGGGGGCGCACGTCGGTCCGGGCATGCTCGGGGCGGTCGTCGTCCGGCTATGAACGGCTGGGTTCTGGCCGGCACGGGGGTGACCGGCTACTTGATCGGGTCGCTGTCCCCGGCGACGATCATCGCCCGGCGGCAGGGCATGGACCTGGCCGGGATGGGATCGGGCAACCCTGGCGCAACCAACGCCGGGCGGGTGCTGGGCCGGCGGGTGGGCGTGCTGGTCGCCCTGCTGGACGTCGCCAAAGGCGCGGTGCCGGCGGCTTGCTTCGGGCTGGTGAACCATGAGGCCGGGTTGCTGGCTGGGTTCGCCGCGGTGCTCGGACACGTCACGTCGCCGTATCTGCGCGGACGGGGCGGCCGCGGCGTGGCGACGACGGCGGGGTCGGTGCTCGGCTCGCAGCCGTGGCTGGCGCTGGTGGTCCTCGCGGTGTGGGTCGCCGTCGTGACGGTGACGCGGCGGGTGGCGCCGGCGTCGGTGCTCGGGGCGGTCGCGCTGCCGGTCGCGGCCGCATTGCTCGGGGCGCGCGGGTGGACGCTCGCCTGGGCAGTCGGACTGGCACTGGTGGTGGTCCTGCGGCACTGGCCGAACCTCCGAACGTGGGTCAGCGAACAGTTGACTGGGCGGCGACGCTAGCGGCCGATCCGCCGGCTGTCATGTCGTTGTCCACAGGATTCCCGGTTGTCCACAGGTCCGGAATTGGGGCTGGTCGAGCGTGGCCGCCTGTTCCTAGCGTCGGCCCGTGCTGCCGATCTCACTCCGTTCCCGGGACGCCGACCGGGACACTGACGTCGCCCGCGCGCGGCTGTCGTCGATGTCGCCGCCGTTCACGCAGCCGCCGGGCCGGGAGCCTGATCCAACGTACGACTCTCTGCCTGATCCGGCGCCGCACCTGGTGAGCGGCGTGGCTGGGCGGCGGCGTGGCTGGGTGCCGGCCGTACTAATGGGCGCGCGGTTGGTCGCGCCCCGCCAGGCGGTGGTTGGGCTGGTCACGGTCGCGTTGCTGTCCGCTGTCGTCACGGCGGTGGCGCTCTGGCTGGCCAGGCCGCGGGCGTCGGCGGTCGGGCCACCACCTCTGGTGGCTACCGTCGCCGACCAGCCGCTGAGCGCCGCGCCCAGCGCGTCAGCCCGATCTCTGGTGCTGTCGGTGGTCGGGCGGGTACGGCATCCGGGATTGGTCACCGTATCGGCGGGGGCCCGGTTGATCGACGCGCTGAAGGCCGCAGGCGGTGCGTTGCCTGGCGTCGATCTGACCACGCTCAATCTTGCCCGGAAGGTGGTCGATGGCGAGCAGATCGTCGTGGGCGGTCCCACGACGGGTGGCCCGGGCGGTGCCCAGTCGGGTGCAGCCGTTACGCCTTCCGGTGACCCTCCGTCGGTGATCAACCTGAACTCCGCCACGCCGGCGGAGCTGGACTCGCTGCCCGGCGTCGGGCCGGTGATCGCGCAGCGGATCCTGGACTGGCGTTCCGCGCACGGCGGGTTCACCAACGTGGAACAACTTCGGGACGTGTCCGGGATCGGAGACCGGACCTTCGAGCGGCTGCGGGACCTGGTGACGGTGTGAGTGGCACCGAGACGCCCGCACCGGAGCCGCTCGACGCCCGGCTGCTGCCTGCGGCCGGATCGGCGTGGGCGGCGACGTACCTCGCGCTCGGCTGGTCGGCGGGCACCTCCTGCCGAGCCGCCAGCGTCGCTCTGCTGCTCACGCTGGGCGGACTGATGTTGCCGCGCGGTTGGGCCACGGTGGTCGGGGCGGCCGCCGGATGCGCCGCCGCGGCGCTGCTCGTCACCGGCCTACGGGTGGCCATGCGAGATGGTTCTCCGGTCGCCGGACTTGGTCGGGACCGCGCGTCGGCGGATCTCGTAGTCACCGTGCAGGATGACCCGCGACCGCTGCCGGTACGGGGCACGGGCAGTGGTGGGCCAGAGGTACTGGTGCCGGTTCGGGCGGACCAGTTGAGCACGGCCGGTCGGACATGGCGGTTGTCTGTGCGGATTCTGATCTTCGCGCCGGCCGAGGGTTGGCGGGACCTGCTGCCGAGCCAGCGCGTGCGGGTGCGGGGGCGGCTCGGGCCGGCGCTGGGTGGCGATCTGACCGCGGCGGTGCTCTCGACGCGCGGCCCGCCGGACGCGGTCGGACCGCCGTCCTGGACCCAGCGGGCTGCGGGCCGGTTGCGCGCCGGTCTCCGGGAGGCCGCGGGCGGTTTGCCGACCGGCGCAGGCGGGCTCCTGCCGGGCCTGGCGATAGGCGACACGTCGCGGATGGATCCGGTGCTGGCCGCGGACTTCCGGACGACCGGTATGTCGCACCTGGTCGCCGTCTCAGGCGCGAACCTGGTGTTTGTCGTGGGCGCGGTGCTCCTACTGCTGCGGCTGTGCAGCGTCGGCCCCCGGGTGTCCGCCGTCGTCGGCGGGTTGGCAATGTTCGGCTTCGTCATGCTGGCCCGCCCGTCGCCTAGCGTGTTGCGGGCCGCCGTGATGGGTGGCCTCACCCTGATGGCGTTGGCCAGTGGACGGCCACGGGCGGTGTTGCCGGCGCTGGCTGCCAGCGTCCTTGGGCTGGTGCTGTGGCATCCGGAGCTGGCGCGGTCGCCCGGCTTCGCACTGTCCGTACTCGCTACGGCCGGCCTGATCATCCTGGCACCCGGTTGGGCCGCGCGGCTGCGCAGCCTGGGCGTGCCGCGCGGTTTGGCCGAGGCGCTGGCCGTCTCGGCAGCGGCGTGTCTGGTGACCGCGCCGCTGGTCGCCGAGCTCGGCGGGATGGTCAGCACGGTGGCGATCCCGGCGAACCTGCTGGCCGCTCCCGCGGTCCCACCGGCGACCGTCCTCGGCGTGCTGGCTGCCGTGCTGTCTCCGGTGTGGGGTGGCGCCGCGCACGCGATCGCGTCACTGGCCGGGGTACCCGTGGGGTGGATCGCCACGGTGGCCGAGCACGGAGCCAGGATGCCCGCCGCGGCCGTGTCCTGGCCCGGGGGAGCGGCCGGCGGGTTCGTCCTCTGTGGCGCGCTCCTCGGGCTGGTCTGGGCAGGCCGGCACGCCGTGGTGCGCCGCGCCGCCCTGGCCGCCGTGGCGGGTGCGCTGGTGATCGCACTGCCGCTGCGCGAGTTGGATCCGGCCTGGCCGCCTCCGGGCTGGCTGCTCGTCGCGTGCGATGTTGGACAGGGCGACGCGCTTGTACTTGCGGCCGGGCCAGGCGCGGCCGTCGTCGTCGATACCGGCCCTGATCCGGTGGCAGTGGATGGCTGCCTCCGTCGGCTGGGCGTCCGGCGCATCCCGTTGCTCGTGCTCACCCACCTGCACGCCGACCACATCAACGGGCTGCCAGGCGTGCTGTACGGGCGCCAGGTCGGCGCGATCGAGATCGGTCCGCTGCACGAACCGGCCTGGGCCTGGCGGTCGGTGCTCGATATCGCCGGGTCACACGGCGTGCGGCTGCTGACCGGCTCCGTCGGCGAGGCGCGCGAGGTGGCCGGGGTGCGGCTGACGGTGCTCGCCCCGAGGACGCCGTTCCATGGCACCCGGTCGGACCCGAACAACTCCTCGCTGGTGCTGCGCGTAACGGCGCGTGGGCACACCGTGCTGCTGACCGGCGACGCCGAGATCGAGGCGCAGCGGGCGCTGCTACAGGCCGACCCCGACAAGCTGGCGGCCGAGATCCTCAAGGTGCCACATCACGGAAGTGCCTACTCGGATGGAGGCTTCCTCGCCGCTGTTCATGCCCAGGTCGGCATCATCTCGGTCGGTGCGCACAACGAGTACGGGCATCCGTCTCCGCTGCTGCTTGCGGAGTTGGCCCGCCTGGGCGTTCGCGCGCTACGCACCGACACCGGCGGCGACATCGCCGTGCGCGACCACGAGGGCCGGCTGGAGGTCGTCGCCCGCTCCCGCGGTTCGCCTACCGGATAGGGGGCTCCGGCGACCGCGTGGCTGCCCCTCGGTCAGCGATCCGTCGTACCGTCGTGTCAGGATGCATCCGTGACCACCGTCGTCCCCGCCGCCGTCCGCTTTGTTCTCGGCGACGAGGAGTTGTTGTGCTCCCGTGCCGTGTCAGAGGTCGTTGAGCGGACCCGGGCCGCTGACCCGGACTGTGACGTGCGTGAGCTCGCCGCCGCGGACGTCCGGCCGGCGGATCTGTACGACCTGCTCAGCCCGTCGTTGTTCGGCGAGCGCAGGGTCGTGGTGCTGCGCGGAGGCCACGAAGCGTCCAAGGAGCTGGTGGACGCGGTGCTCGGCTATGTTGCTGACCCGGCGCCCGAGGTCGCCCTGGTAGTGGTCCATCCAGGCGGCAACCGTGGCAAGGCGCTCGTGGACGGGTTGCGGGCGGCCGGTGCGGAGATCGTGTACTGCGCCAAGCTGACGCGTGCTGAGGAGCGGCTGGAGTTCATCCGCACGGAGGTCGCCCGGGCCGGCGGGGCGATCAACGCGGCGGGCGCCGCCGCGCTGCTCGACGCGGTTGGCAGCGACCTGCGTGAGTTGGCGACGGTCTGCGCGCAGTTGGTCAACGACACGAGCGGGCGGATCGACGGCGCGGCGGTGGCGCGGTATCACCGCGGGCGGGCGGAGGTCACCGGGTTCATGGTGGCCGACCGAGCCGTGATCGGCGATGTGCCCGGCGCGCTCGAAGCGCTGCGGTGGGCGATGGCGATCGGTGTCCCGCACGTGCTGGTCGCCGACGCGCTGGCCGACGGCGTGCGCACCATCGCCCGGGTGATCGACGCAGGCGGCCGGGCCAACCCGTACCAACTCGCCGGCAACCTGGGAATGCCGCCATGGAAGGTGAAGCGTGCGCTGAGCCAGGCACGGGGCTGGTCAGAGCCGGGGCTGCGGTCCGCCATGCGCCTGGTCGCCGACCTGAACGCCGACGTCAAGGGCGTAGCCGCCGACGCCTCGTACGCCCTGGAGCGCGCCGTCCTCGGCCTGGCCCGCGCCCGCCGCGCCCGCTGACCGGGCCGCCCACGACCCGGGCGCCCGCCCCCTGACCGGCCCGCCGCGCCCGCTGACCGGCCCGCCGCGCCAGTGACCGCCCGCCGCGGCCGCTGACCGGGCCGCCCACGACCCGGCCGCCTGCCCGCTGACCGGCCCGCCGCGCCCGCTGACCAGGCCCCTGCCCGCCGGCCAGCCTGGATGACACCGACCAGCCTGCCGGCGGGCGGCTGGAGACGACGATAGCGGCGCCCACGACCGAAGGTTGTGGACGCCGCTGCTGCGTCAGGCGGGTGCGGCGTGGTACGCCGTCAGCTTCAGAGGCTGTCGGCCCGGGTGGCCATAGCCGACTTCTTGTTGGCGGCCTGGTTCTTGTGGATGACGCCCTTGCTGGCCGCCTTGTCCAGCGCGCGGGACGCCGCCCGCATGGCCACGGTCGCGGTCTGCCTGTCACCGGAGTCCGCCGCCTCGCGGAACTTGCGGATGGCGGTCTTCAGCGATGACTTCACCGACCTGTTGCGCTGCCGGCGCTTCTCGTTCTGCTTGATGCGCTTGATCTGGGACTTGATGTTCGCCACGCGTGAGCCTCGTCGAGTCAGCCTGAGTTGGGTTCGATGCGCGCGGCACGACAACCCCGCCGGGCGCGACGGCCCAGGTTACCAGTCGCCCCGGCGGCGACCCAAAAGCCAGCCGCGCAGGCGCCTGCCCGACGGGCTAGTACGGTGCCTCCGGCCACCGGCACCAGTACGAAAACTTGCCGTTCCCACCTGGTCCGCCCGCGGTCCCATCCATACTGGCGCAGGTTGCGCAGGGTTCCTGACCTTTGGACCCTCCACCGGGGGGGAACTAACCGACAGAAAGGGCACAAGCGTGTCCATATCTTCCATGCGACTGACGCAGCGCCGCGTTGTCGCATTGCTGGGTGGTGCCGGCCTGGTGGTCGGTGTTGCTGCGGCCATTCCGGGTTCGGTGGCCGCGGCTCCAGCACCCAAGGTGCAGACCAGCACCTATATCGTCCAGATGTCGGACCTGCCGGCCGCCGGCTACACAGGCAAAGTGCCGGGCTACAGCGCGACGAAGCCGGCCAACGGCGCCAAGCTGAACGCCCGATCGGCCGACGCGGTGCGGTACCGCGGGTACCTCCAGGCCCGCCACGACGCGGTGATCAGCAGCCTGGGCAACATCGCCAAGGTCTACGACTACTCGGTCAGCTTCAACGGGTTCGCCGCGCAGATGACGTCCACCAAGGCAGCCCAGCTAGCCAAGGCGGCCGGCGTGCTCTCGGTGACCAAGAACGAGATCCGTACCGCCGACACGGTGAGCACGCCGACGTTCCTCGGCCTGAACGCGGCCGACGGCATCTGGAGCAAGCTCGGCGGCCCGGCGAAGGCCGGCGGCGGGCAGAGCCTGGTGATCGGCGACATCGACAGCGGCCTGTGGCCGGAGAACCCGTCGTTCGCCCCGCTGAGCAAGCCGAAGCCGCTCGGGGGTTGGCACGGCGACTGCGTCACCGGCGAGCGGTGGGACGCCGGCGACTGCACCAACAAGATCGTCGGCGCGCGCTACTACAACGCCGGCCTCGGCGGCAACGACGCCGTGCGCCAGGCCCCGTTCGTCAACGAGGTCGCCTCGGCCCGTGACATCAACGGTCACGGCTCGCACACGGCGTCCACCGCGGGCGGTAACTACAACACCCCGTTCGTCGTCGACGGCAACCTGCTGGGCAACGGCAGCGGCATGGCGCCGGCCGCCCGGATCGCGGTCTACAAGGCACTGTGGCACACCGGATCGAACGCCAGCGGCAGCACGGCCGACCTGGTGCAGGCCATCGACGACGCCACCAGCGACGGCGTCGACGTGATCAACTACTCGGTGGCCGGGAGCCTGGCCAGCAACGTCGACCCGGTCGAGATCGCGTTCCTGTTCGCCACCGACGCAGGCATCTTCGTCTCGGCATCGGCCGGCAACAGCGGCCCGACCGCGGGCACCGTCGCACACAACTCCCCGTGGCTGACCACCGTCGCGGCGGGCACCCACGACCGCGTCTACCGGGCCAGCGTGACCCTGGGCAACGGCGCCACCTACACCGGTGCCGGTCTCGGTGCCGCGGTGCCGAGCAGCCCGATCGCGCTGTCCACCACCGTCGGTCTGGAGGGCGCCAACGCGACCGGCGTCCGGCTGTGCTTCTCCAAGACCTGGGACCCCGCCCACCCCGAGGGCTTCCTGGACCCGGCCAAGGTGGCCGGCAAGATCGTGGTCTGCGACCGCGGCACCAATGACAGGGCGGACAAGAGCAAGGCGGTCAAGGAGGCCGGCGGCGTCGGCATGGTGCTGGCCAACACCAGCCCGAACTCCCTGAACGCCGACTTCCACTCGGTGCCGACCGTGCACGTGTCCGACACCGACGGCGCCGCCATCAAGGCGTACGTGACCGGCACCGCCGACCCGACCGCGTCGTTCGCGGCCGGCCAGAAGGTGACCGACGCCGAGGCTCCGTTCGTGGCGAGCTTCTCCTCGCGCGGCCCGGCCATCGCCGGCGGCGGCGACCTCCTCAAGCCGGACATCATGGCTCCGGGTGTGGACGTGCTGGCCGCGGTCTCGCCGGTCGGGCACGCCGGCCGGAGCTTCGACTTCGTCTCCGGGACCTCGATGTCCGCGCCACACATCACCGGCATCGCCACGCTGTTCAAGCAGCTCCACCCGGACTGGACGCCCATGATGATCAAGTCGGCACTGATGACCAACGCCGACCGGGTCGACAACAAGGGCAACCCCATCACCACCGACACCGGCGGGCCGGCCAACGCGTTCGCATACGGCTCCGGCCACGTCGACGCCAACGCCGCGATGAACCCGGGCCTGGTCTACGACAGCGACTTCCAGGACTGGGTGCAGTACCTGTGCGGCACCGGCCAGCTCGCCGCGACCGGCTCGACCTGCCGGGCGTACGGCAGCATCGACCCGAGCGACCTCAACACGCCGAACATCGCGGTCGGCGACCTGGTGGGCAGCCAGACGATCACCCGCTCGGTCACCGGGGTCGACAGCCGGGAACGGGTGTACCGCCCGACCGTCACCGCCCCGCCCGGGTTCACGGTGTCGGTCAGCCCGACCAGGCTGGACGTCCCGCCCGGTTGGACCCGCACGTTCACGGTGACGTTCACCCGGACAACCGCGCCGTTCGGCACGTACGCCTTCGGCGGGCTGGACTGGAACGACGGGGTGCGCAACGTGCACAGCCAGATCGCGCTGCGCCCGGTGGCGCTGCGGGCACCGGCTCAGGTGAACGGGACGGGTACCGCCGGCTCGGCCACCATACCGATCACCCCGGGCTTCACCGGGACGCTGTCCACCGGCGTGGCCGGCCTGGTCCCGGCCACCGCGAACGCGGCAACGCTGTCCGACCCCAGCGGCGCCTCGTTCCCGACCACCGACCCGCAGCCGAGCGCGCACACCGCGAAGTTCACGGTGAGCGTGCCGGCAGGGACGACGCTGGCCAGGTTCGCCACGTTCGACAGTGACGTGCCGGCCGGCACGTACCTGGACATCTTCGTGTACCAGGGCGGTACGGCGAACCTGCTCGGCTCCAGTTCCGGCCCCACCTCGCAGGAGGTGGTCAACCTGAACAACCCGCCGGCGGGCAGCTACGACCTCTATGTCGACCTGTCCGGGCTCGCCACCGGGGTGACCAGCCAGCCGGTGACCGCCTTCAACTGGTCGATCGGGACGGCCGACGCCGGCAACCTGACCGTGTCGCCGGCCACCGCGCCGACGACGGTCGGCTCCCCGCTGCAGCTCACCGCGGCGTGGACCGGCCTGACCGCGGGCACCAGGTACCTCGGCCGCCTGTCGTACAGCGACGGCTCGACGACCGTGGGCAGCACCGTGGTCCAGGTAAACGCGTAGGACTTCGACCCGTACGGAACGACAGAGGTGCCAGGCGACGCGGCGGTAGAACCGCGTCGCCTGGCACGGGTTCGGGAGGCGCGGTACGGCCACCACGGCGCACCGCGCCTCACGGCGCACCGCGCCTCACGGCGCACCGCGCCTCACGGCCTCAGCCACCGGTCAACCCGTTGTCAGCGCCCGGATGTCAGCGCCCGGATGTCAGCGCCCGGTGTCAGCCAACGGTGTCAGCGCCGTGGCGTCAGCCACCGGTGCTACCGGGTGCTACCGCCCGGTGTCAGCGATCCAACGGCGCCGTACCCACGCCAGCGCGGCGCGGTGCTGCGCCCGCTGGAACGCCCGCACCGTAGGCAGTCCGGGCGGCGCCGGCTGCCATCCGCACTCCGCGAACATCCCGGTCAGCCCCACCAGCAGCGCCGTCAGCGCGGCTGGGTCGGCCACCGACAGCAGCGGGTGGGCCGCCACCAGGGACTCCGGGTCGTGGCCGTGCGTGGCAGCGTTCAGCACCAGCATCGCCGAGTCCACCCATCCTGCGCCGCGGCAGGCCCACGGCCAGTCCACGAACCACACGCCGCCGTCCGCGCCGAGCAGTACGTTGTCGGCGCGCACATCCAGGTGCACCAGGCTGTCGCCGGCGAGCAGCACCTGGCCCGACTCGCCCACCGCGGCGAGTTCGTCCAGGTGGTCATGCTCCCAGGCGGACAGGTGCCCGGGCGGATGTGCGGCCAGCCGCCGGTACGCCGTCAGCTCCTCCCGGGTCCGCTCGGCCAGCGGCGGCGCCACGGCCAGCGGGCAGGGGGTGAGCGTCGCGGACAGCCCGACCAGTGCGGCCAGCACCCCGTGCAGCTCGCCCGCCCGCCACGGCTCCTGCGGCGCCCGGCCGGCGACCTCGTCGAAGACCAGCGCCACCCAGTCGCCGTCGTCGTAGCTGAACCGCAGCCGCGGCACCGGTGCGCTCGACGGCAGCGCGGCGGACACCGCTGCCTCGGTCCGGTGCAGGCCAGGGCTGTCCGGGTTCAGCTCGGTACCCACCGCCTTGACGAACGCCCGCGTCCCGTCGGCGCAGCGCACCCGGGCGGCCGTGCCGGGGGAGAAGCCGCCGCGCTGGTTCACCGCCGCCAGCACGGGCGAGCCGAGGTGCCCCTCCACCGCGGCACGCACCCGATCCGGCACGTCCGTCCACTCCAGACGGTCGCCGGCTGCCAGCGGGAGGGGTTCCGCGCAGGCGGCTTCTCCCATGCACCGATGATCCGGCCCGGTGATCGCCGGGGCAACGGGATTTCGGGCCAGGAGGCGCACCCGATGCACCGTCCCCTGGTGCGCGGCTGGTGGCAGCGCAGGCACGAGCACCGAGGATCCGCTGTTCTACCTGGCCGACCTGGTGTGGACGCGGCCACGCGGCGTACCGCGGTACGGCGCTTAGCGGGCGGCACCTGGCTCAGCCGGCGATCAGCACCGCGACCAGGGCCACCGCCGCCGGCAGCGCCTGGACCACCAGGATCCGCCGGCTGACCGTGGCCGCGCCGTACAGCCCGGCCACGATCACGCAGGCGAGGAAGAAGACCGCGGCCTGGTAGTCCACCGGGTCGCCGGCCAGCAGGCTCCAGACCAGCCCGGCGGCGAGGAAGCCGTTGTACAGGCCCTGGTTGGCCGCCAGCGCCGCCGACCGCTCGGCGAACGCCTCGTCCGTGCCGAAGATCGCCCGGCCCCGCGGTGTCCTCCAGAGGAACATCTCCAGCACCAGGAAGGACAGGTGGATGGCGGCCACCAGCCCGACCAGGACCATGGCGAGGACATGCATCGGCTCTCCTGGCGGGCGCGGCGACGGTTGTCAGGGAGCCTGCCACATCCGCGTGCGAACATGGAGACGCAACCCCTACCGAAGAAATGGGCTCCGTGACCGCGTTGACCGACCCGGCGATGATCCGGAACTTCTGCATCATCGCCCACATCGACCACGGCAAGTCCACGCTGGCCGACCGCATGCTGCAGTTCACCGGCGTGGTCGAGGGCCGCAACATGCGGGCGCAGTACCTGGACCGGATGGACATCGAGCGCGAGCGCGGTATCACCATCAAGGCGCAGAGCGTCCGGATGCCGTGGCGGGCCGACGACGGCCGCGACTACGTGCTGCACCTCATCGACACCCCCGGCCACGTGGACTTCTCCTACGAGGTGTCCCGCTCGCTGGCCGCATGTGAGGGCGCGGTGCTGCTGGTGGACGCCGCGCAGGGCATCGAGGCGCAGACCCTGGCCAACCTGTACCTGGCGCTGGAGAACGACCTGCACGTCATCCCGGTGCTGAACAAGATCGACCTGCCCGCGGCGCAACCGGAGCGGTACGCCGCGGAGATCGCGCACATCATCGGCTGCGACGCCGACGACGTGCTGCGGGTCAGCGCCAAGACCGGCGAGGGCGTCGCCGACCTGCTGAACGCGGTGGTGCGCGAGGTGCCGGCCCCGGTCGGCGACCCGGACGCCCCGGCCCGGGCGCTGATCTTCGACTCGGTGTACGACACCTACCGCGGCGTGGTCACCTACGTCCGGCTCATCGACGGCCGCCTCACCACCCGGCAGCGGATCCGGATGATGTCCACCGGTGCCGTACACGAACTGCTCGAGGTGGGCGTGATCTCGCCGGAGCCGAAGCCCACCAACGGCCTCGGGGTCGGCGAGGTCGGCTACCTGATCACCGGCGTGAAGGACGTGCGGCAGTCCCGCGTCGGCGACACGGTCACCGACGCGGGCCATCCGGCCGGGCGGCCGCTGTCCGGGTACCGCGACCCCAAGCCGATGGTCTACTCCGGGCTGTACCCGATCGACGGCTCCGACTTCCCGTTGCTGCGCGACGCGCTGGACAAGCTGCGGCTCAACGACGCCGCGCTGGTGTACGAGCCGGAGACCTCGGCCGCGCTGGGCTTCGGGTTCCGCTGCGGCTTCCTCGGGCTGCTGCACCTGGAGATCGTGCGCGAGCGACTGGAGCGGGAGTCCGGGCTGGACCTGATCTCCACCGCGCCGAACGTGGTCTACCGGGTGGTCCGCGAGGACGGCACCGAACTGGTGGTGACCAACCCGAGCGACTGGCCGTCCGACGGCAAGATCGCGCAGGTGTTCGAGCCGGTGGTCAAGTCCATGATCATCACGCCGGCCGAGTACGTCGGCGTGATCATGGAGCTGTGCCAGGGCCGGCGCGGTGCCCTGGCCGGCATGGACTACCTGTCCGAGTCGCGGGTCGAGCTGCGCTACACGCTGCCCCTGGCGGAGATCATCTTCGACTTCTTCGACAACCTGAAGTCCAAGACCCGTGGGTACGCCTCGCTTGACTACGAGGCAGCCGGGGAGGCCGAGGCCGACCTGGTCAAGGTGGACATCCTGCTGCACGGCGAGCCGGTGGACGCGTTCTCCGCGATCGTGCACAAGGACAAGGCGTACTCCTACGGCGTGCAGCTCACCGCCAAGCTGCGCAAGCTGATCCCGCGGCAGCAGTTCGAGGTGCCGATCCAGGCGGCGATCGGGTCGCGGGTGATAGCCCGGGAGACGATCCGGGCGATACGCAAGGACGTGCTGGCCAAGTGCTACGGCGGCGACATCACCCGCAAGCGGAAGCTGCTGGAGAAGCAGAAGGAGGGCAAGCGCCGGATGAAGATGGTCGGCCGGGTGGAGGTGCCGCAGGAGGCGTTCATCGCGGCGCTGTCGACCGCCGACGACGACACCGCCGCCAAGAGGTAGGCCAAGTTCCCCCGCGAGCGCTCGCCGGTTCGCCGATTTGCTAGATTTTTCGCATATGGGTTGATAAGTTCTTATCACCCAAATCGGACAGAACTCAGCCCCGGGGGACACGGTGGCAACTGATCCCGCGACCGGTACGGTCCAGCAGGTCGCCAACCAGGCAGTCAACGCGGCCGTCGGCAACATCGTCGCGGTGCCGGACAGCATCAGGCAGGTGGGCCAGCAGGCGCTGACCCTGGCCACCGACATCGGCAACATCGTCTCCTCCGGGGCCGCGCTGGTCCAGGCCGCCGGGTCCGGCAACATGGGGTTCCTCACCGTGCCGGCGCTCGCCGCGCTGACGGTTGCCCAGATCGCCGCGTTGAAGAACCTCGGCTCGCAGATGGACGCGCACGGCCAGGCACTCGGCGGCGCGGCGAAGAGCTACGCCACCACCGAGGACGCGATCAAGCGGACGGCCGGCAGGCAGGACGCGAACAACCAGCCGATGCTCCGGTCGAACTCCATGCTGTTGGCCACCGTCCGGCAGGACTCGGCCACCTCCAACCAGCAGATCGGCACGCTCGCGGCGAACGCGCGGGAGGTCTGACATGGTGTCGTTCCAGCAACTCCTGTCCTGCCAGCCGCAGAAGTTCAACGAAGCAGGCCAGACCTACCGGCGGATGGCCGAGGGGTTCGGCAAGGTTGAGAGCGTCTTCCGGCAGGCGAACCAGGTCATCTCCGGCACCGCGGACTGGTCCAGCATCGCGCAGCAGGCGGCGATCAAGCGGGCCGGCACCCTGACGAGGGGGCTGCAGGCGTCCGGCCAGGAGACCAACACCGCCGGCACCGTGCTCACCACGCTCGGTACCGCGCTGACCGGCGCGCAGACCGCGTTGCGGGCCGCGGTGGCCGAGGCGATGACCGGGCCGCTGATCATGACGCCGGACGGCCAGACGATCATCCCGCCGTGGGCGTACTCCTGGCCGGCATGCGTGGAGGAGCTGCCCCGGCTGCAGGCGCTGAAGGCCGCGGTGGACGTGCAGATCAGGGCCGCGCTGACCACCGCGACCGCCGCGGACATGACCGCCGCCGGGGCCATCGCCAAGCTCGCGGTCGGCCAGCTCATCAAGGACTTCGGCAGCAGCCACGCGCCGACCTCGAGCAACCAGACCGACCCCGACGCCACCATGAACACCCAGGCGACCATCCTGCCGGCGTCGCACCGGCCGGATGCGGCCACGGGCCAGCCGGGCGCGGCCACGGGCCAGCCGGATGCGGCCACGGGCCAGCCGGATGCGGCCACGGGCCAGCCGGGCGCGGCCACGGGCCACGGGCCAGCCGGATGCGGCCACGGGCCAGCCGGATGCGGCCACGGGCCAGCCGGGCGCGGCCACGGGCCAGCCGGACACCTCCTCGGACGTCCAGGGCATGCTGAACGCGACCCGGGGCGCCAGCACCGACGGCACCCGGGTCGACCAGGGGGTGACCGCGGCGGACTGGCGCGGCATGTCCGCGGACGGGGCCGCCGCCACCGGCACCCGCGTCGCCCAGGCAGATGCGGACGGCGGCCAGCAGGTCAGCGGCACGATCGGGGCGGCGGCGGTGGCCGGCAGCGCGGCCACGACAGCGGTGGCGCGGCAGGCGGCGCCCCCGGCCGTGCAGGCCGCGACCGCGCGGGAGGTCACCGTGCGGGGCCGCCGTTACGTGGTCTACGGCGACGAGGTGCGCAGCGGCGGCTCGATCTCGTGGCGGGCCCGCAACCCGGGCAACATCCGGCAGGGCGAGAACTACGGCGCGGTCCCCGGGGTGCGGGCGCACGCCGCGGGCAACGGCACCTTCGCGGTCTTCCCGGACGAGCAGACCGGCATGACCGCGATCACCCAGGTGCTGCGGCACTACGGCCACGTCACGGTCGCCGATGCGATGAGCCGGTACGCACCGGCCGCCGACCGCAACGACCCGGTGGCGTACGCGGCCGGCGTGGCGCGGGCGATGGGCGTCGGCACCGACGCCTACGTGGACACCCTCACCCAGGAGCAGCTCGACACGTTCGCCCTGGAGATCCGGCGGGTGGAGGGCTGGCGCGCGGGCACCTCGTACCCACCCGACGACCCGAACCTGCCGGCCGCCGTGCGGCAGGCGGCCCAGCAGATGCGGCCGCCGCGGCGGTAGCGGTCAGCGCTTCTGGAAGTGCTGGTAGTCGACCGGGTCGGTCCAGGCGCCGCCCCAGGCCCAGCCGCGCCGCCCGAACGCGGCGACCACCGCGGCGGTGACCATGCCGGGTACCGTCCTGGTCCGGTCCACGCTGGCCCCGGGCGGCAGCACGGTGCCGCCGGAGACGTACGGGTTCTCCCGTGGGTTGACGTCGATGGCCCGACCGTAGGCGTGCTCCGACCACTCGGTGCCGCCGGTGACCGGTCGGCAGTTGAACGCCGAGGTGTTGTCGGCCGCCATCGAGTCATCGTCGCTGCCGCCGTACGCGTCCACGGTGCGCATCAGCCGGATCGGGAACTGCGTCCGGTACAGCTCGGCGAAGATCGCGGCGACCTCGTCGGTCAGCCCCGCGGCCAGCACCAGCTCGCCGTCGTGCGCGCGGCCGTCGAACCCGGCGTACCGCACCGTCAGCAGCCGCAGCCCCTCCGGGCCGACCGGGCAGCCGGCGTGCCAGCTCGGGCCCAGCCGGGCCATGGTGACCGGGGCGGTCGATGACGCGTACGCCGGCCAGCCGGAAGCCGGCGCGCCGGGGCGGGCCGTCGCGGGGTGGGCCGCCGGGGACGGCCCGGCCGCGGACCGCGGCCCGGTCGCGCCGCAGCCGCCGAGCACCCCGACGAGCGCCAGCAGGCCCGCCGCCACCACCCCGCGCATCGCCCCATTGTCACCGCGCCGCCGCCGGCCCTACCGGCTTTCGGCGACAAGTCGGTTGGCGGCGCCGGTATCGTCGGCGGCATGGGCGGATCGGTGCTGTCGGTGAACGTCGGACGCGCGGTGCAGGTCGACTGGTCGCAGGACGCGCGGCCCACCGCGATCGACAAGCGCCCCGTCGACGGCCCGCTGCCGGTGCTGTTCGACCGGTTCGGCACCGACGAGCACGGCCACAGCGGGCACGGCAACCCGGACGCGGTGGTGTACGCGTACGCCCGGGAGGACGCCCGGTTCTGGGCGGCGGAGCTCGACCGCGACCTGCCGCCCGGGGTGTTCGGGGAGAACCTGACCACCTCCGGCCTGCCGGTGTCCGGCGCGCTCACCGGTGAGCGCTGGCGGGTCGGGACGGCGCTGCTGCAGGTGACCACGCCGCGGATCCCGTGCCAGACGTTCGCGGCCTGGTGGCGGGTGCCCGACCTGGTCAGGCGCTTCACCGCGGCCGGCCGGCCGGGTGCGTACCTGCGCGTCCTCGAGCCCGGCGAGATCGCCGCGGGCGACGCCGTCGATGTGGTCCACCGGCCGGACCACGGGGTGACCGTGGCCGACCTGATGGCCGCCCGCACCGGCGACCGGTCGGGGGTGGCGAGGCTGCGCGGGCTGTCCCTGCCGGCGAGCTGGCAGGACTGGCTGGCGTCGGTCGCCTGACGTACCCGACCGACCTGCGAAGCCTGGGAAGGGCGAGCCCCGGAACTGGCGGGTCGGCGAGCTGCGCGCGGGGGGACTGGCGGCCGGAACTGGAGGCCTGGGGAACGGGCGGGTCGGCGAGCTGCGCGGAACTGGCGGCCGGAACTGGCGGCCCGGGGAACCGGCGGGCCGGCGAGCTGCGCGGAACTGGCGGCCGGAACTGGCGGCCCGGGGAACCGGCGGGCCGGCGAGCTGCGCACCCGGGGGATCTGGCGGCCGGAACTGGGGAGCCCGGGGAACCGGCGGGCCGGCGAGCTGCGCACCCGGGAAGTGGCGGCCGGGAACTGGCTGGCCCGCCGGCCCCCGACGTACCCGTCGAGAGGTCCACCCGACCTCGAGAAGGTCCGGGAGGTGCCTTCTCAACCTTCCAGCGGGGGCCGGGGACCGGCGGGGTGCACCGGCGGCGCTGTGGGCGACCTACAGGCGGAGCGAATCCCCTGAAGGCTGCGCCGCCGGCGCAACGCAGAGCCTTCCGGCGCGCAGTGTGCCGATGTAATCGCGCACGGTGATCAGCAACCGTCTAGCCCCGGACTGATCAAGGGTCGTGTATCCGGGGTGCTTATAGGTGTGGCGCGATAGGCCCTGCGGATAACGGCATGCCAGCCAGATACTGCCTCGCCGGCCGTCACGAGACGATGTCCTTGTTGGCGAAATGCCGCCACGCCAGCACGAGGAACACCGCCGAGTACGCCAGCGCGCCCGCGACGCCCTTCACCATCGCGTCGTACTGCACCGGGATGGTGAGGGCGTCGGTCCACGCGTACTGGTAATGCGTCGGCAGCACCTCGCGCAGCGAGCCGAGCGCGGTGATCGCGTCAAGGATGTTGGAGACGATCACCAGGCCCACGGCGCCGCCGACCGCGCCGAGCGGGGCGTCGGTCACCGTGGACAGCCAGAACGCCAGGGTGCCCACCAGCAGCATCCACACCGCCAGGTAGCCGATCACCAGCGCGGTCCGGGCCAGGCCCTCGTTCGCGCTGTAGGTGTCGCCCAGCGGGGTGTGCACCGGGTGCCAGCCGTACGCGAGCCGGCCCACCACCAGGGCCACCGCGGGCAGCAGCACCAGCGACAGCGCGCTGTACCCGAGCGCCACCAGCAGCTTCTGCCGCAGCAGCCGGCCGCGCGGCACGGGGGCCGCCAGCAGGTACCGCAGGCTGGACCAGCTCGCCTCGCTGGCCACCGTATCGCCGCAGAAGAGCGCGACGATCACCACCAGCAGGAAGCCGGCCGAGGCGAACACCGTGAAGATGGTGAAGTTCACCGCGCCGGAGGTGGCCAGGTCGACCAGGTTGGTCTGGCCCGGCTGAGTGTCGCCGGGGCCGGCCAGCGCGAACGCGCCCACCAGGATCAGCGGCAGCAGCACCAGGAAGCCGAGCGCGTAAGCCGTCCGCCGCCGCTTGGCCTGCCGCACCGTCTCCACCCACAGCGGCAGCGCCCGCCGGACCTGCCGCCGCGGCGATCTGGTCACGCGGCCACATCCCCGAGCGCCGCCGAGCCGCCGTTCTGGACCCAACCACGCGGCGGGTTGGCGCGCAGCGCCACCCGCGTACCTATCATGCCAGCTCACTTTCGAGCATCTGCAGGAACGCGTCCTCCAGCCGGCCGGTGCCTGCCAACTGAGCCACCTCGCCGGCGGCAACGAGCCGGCCGTTGTTCATCACGACCACGTGCGTGCAGGTCTGTTCGATCTCGGCCAGCAGGTGGCTGGAGACCAGCACGGTCCGGCCGGTCGCACCGTTCGCCGGGGCGGCGTACCCCCGCAGCACGCCCCGCATGGCCCGGATCTGCGGCGGGTCCAGCCCGTTGGTCGGCTCGTCCAGCACCAGCAGGTCCGGGAAGCCGAGCATGGCCTGTGCGATGGCCAGCCGCTGCTTCATGCCGTGGCTGTAGCTGCGCACCTTGCGGTGCACCGCGTCGCCGAGACCGGCGATGTCCAGCGCCTCATCCATCCGGGCCTCGGCCATCGGCCTGCCGGTGGCCCGCCAGTACAGCGTGAGGTTGTCCATCCCGCTCAGGTGCGGCAGGAACCCGGGACCCTCGACGAAGGCGCCTACCCGGGCGAGCACGGCGGCACCCGGGGTGACGGCCTCGCCGAACACCCGGACCAGCCCGGAGGTGGGGTGGATCAGCCCCATCAGCACCCGCAGCGAGGTGGTCTTGCCGGCGCCGTTCGGGCCGAGCAGCCCGCAGACCTGTCCGCGCTGCACCTGGAACGTCACGCCGTCCACCGCGACGAGCCCGCCGGGGAACACCTTGACCAGGTCCTCGACCACGAGCGGTACGTCGGCAAGCTCGGGCAGGGCACGGATCACGCCGCGGGCGCGCATCCGCCGGGTGACCCGCCACGCCACGAACGCGGCCGCCGCGATGACCAGCATGCCGACCGCCAGCCACCAGACCGGGCTCGGGCCGCTCCGCCGCGGCGTGCCCGGCACCAGCGGCACCGACAGCGTGGCACCGCCCAACGTGGACGATCCGGCGGCCGGCAGGGAGATCCGGTACGTGGCCGGGTCGGTCGGGCCGGCGTACGCCTGGTCGGTGCTGGACAGGACCAGCCGCATCCGGTGCCCGGCGTCGAACCGGTGCACGATCGCCGGCAGCGTGACGTGCACGGTCGCCGGCACCCCGGGCCGCAGCCCGGTCACCCGCAGCGGGGCCACCAGCCGCTGCGGCAGCTCGGCCCGGCCGCTGGTGTCGACGTCGTACAGCTTGGCGAACAGCACCGCCTCCGGCGCCGACGAGGCGACCTGGATGTCCACGGTGGACGATCCGACCACCTCGACGGCGCTGCCCAGCGGTGCGCTGGAGAACGCGGCGAACTGCCCAGGCAGGTCCGAGCCGAGCCCGGACAGCGCGATGGCCGGCAGGTCGCCGAGCCCGGGCAGCGCGCTGATCGCGGCCGGGTTGCCGCCCGGCGGGGACAGCACCGGCTGCGCCCGGCCGGACAGTGGGACCGGCTGCCGGCGCGGGCTTGCCGGGTACGCCGGGGCGACGACGGTACGGGTACGCGGTGCGGAGCTGTCGGAGCTGCGCGGCGGGCTGATCCGGGTGTACTCGAACCGGGTGCCCGGGTCCGGTCCGCCGGCGAGCCAGTGACCGAACCAGCCGGTGACCAGGCTGCGCAGCCGCCCGGTCTGCGCCAGGTCGCCGCCCGCGTCGTGGCCGCCGCCGTACCAGTACACCTTGACCGGCGTGCCGTTCGCGGCGATGCCCCGCGCGTTGGCGTCCGCCTCGGACAGCGGGAACAGCGTGTCGGTCTCGCCCTGGACGAGCAGGGTCGGGGCGGTGATCCGGTCCAGCACCGGCGCCGGGCTGGACCGGCGCAGCAACCTCAGCAGGGCCGGCGTCGGCCGGCCGGTGCGCGCGGTCTCCGCGTACGCCCGGCAGAGTTCGAGGGTGAAGGTGCCGCACGGGTTGAACGCGCCGGGCGAGCCGCCGCCGTCCGGGCCGGTTCCCTGGTCGGTTCCCGGGTCGCTTGCCGTGCCGGTTTCCGGGCCGCTTCCTGGGTCGGTTCCCTGGCCGGTTCCCGGGCCCGTTCCCGGGTCGGTTCCCGGGTCGGCCGCCGCGTCGGTTCCGCGGCCGCTGCCGGCGGAGAACAGCAGCCCGGCCCAGAGCCGCTTGAACACGCCGGCCGTCGATGCGGGCTCGCCGGTGGATACCGCGGCGTCCGGGAAGAACGCCCGGCCGAGGTCGTTCCAGGTGATCAGCGGCGCGATGGCGTCCACCCGCCGGTCGTACCCGGCGAGCATCAGCGCCAGCGCGCCGCCGTACGAGCCGCCGGTCACCCCGACCCGGGGGTCGCCGGGCGCATCCAGGCGTACCTCCGGGCGGTTGGCCAGCCAGTCCACGAGCTGGCGCGCGTCGGCCACCTCGTAATCGGGGGAGTCCAGCGCGATCTGGCCGTCGGAGCCGGCGAAGCCGCGGGCGGTGTAGGCCAGCACGACGTACCCGTGCCGGGCCAGGTCCCGGGCGTCATCGATCACGCTGTCCTTCGATCCGCCGAACCCGTGCGCGACGATCACCGCCGGCGCGCGGTGCCCGGCGTCCACCCCCGCCGGCACGTACAGCGTCGCGTCCAGCCGGATGTGCTGGTCGTGCTTCGGCCCGTCCACCACCGGGATGCGGTACGCCTGCTCGGCGACGGCCGGCGGCCGGGTCACCGCCACGGCGACGGCGATACCACCGATGAGTGCCACCGCCAGCGCCGCCGCCGTGAGCTGCTGGCCGCGCGAGCGGCGCCGGAAGCGTCGCCAGACCCGGACGGTGCGCGCGGACACGAGATCCACCCTAGGTGCTGTCCGAGGTCGGCAGCCTAGAATCCTCCGGTGAGCGTGTTGCGGTTGGCGGAGGTGCGTGACCGGCTGCCCGAGCTGGTGGCTGCGGTCGAGGCCAGGCGTGCCCGGGTCACCGTGACCCGGGACGGGCGCGCGGCAGCGGTCCTCATCGCGGCCGACGAGCTGCGGTCACTGGAGGAGACCGTGGCGGTGCTGGCCGACCAGGCGCTGTCCGGGGCGCTGACCACGGCGCAGCGGCAGGTCGCGGCAGGGCATGTTGCCGAGGCGTCGGAGCTGGCCGACGGGATGGGCCAGCGGGTCGGCGGCGGCCGGACCCGGTGAGCTCGCCCCAGCCGGAACAGCCCTACGGGCTGCGGATCAGCTACGACGCGCAATGGGCACTGACCCAGGCACCGCCGGCCGGGCTGCCGTCCCGCGCGGCGTGGGCGGCGTACGGGTTCGTGACCGGGGAGCTGTTACGGAACCCGGCCGGCGCCGGGGTGCGGCTCGGCGCGGCGCTGACCGGGGTGTGGAGCGCGCGTCAGCCCGGGTACCGGGTGCTGTACCAGATCGACGACGAACGGCAGGTCGTGACCGTGCTGGTGATCCGGCCGGAGCCTTAACCGTTCGGGCTGCCCCGCCGTTCGGGCTGTTCTGCCGTGCGGGCTGCTCTGCCGTGCGGCTGCCCCCGCCGTGCGGGGTGGTCAGCCGTTGGTGAAGACGATCTTGCCGGCGGTGTCGCCGGAGAGCATCTTGGCGAGCCCGTCGCGGGCCTTCTCCAGCGGCAGCTCGGTGTCGATGACGGGGCGCAGGCCGGTGGTGCCGAGGAAGGAGAGCAGCCGGCGCAGCTCGTCCCGGGTGCCCATCGTCGAGCCGACGACCGAGAGCTGCAGGAAGAAGACACGGGACAGGTCGGCCGGCGGGTTCGGGCCGGTGGTGGCGCCGCAGATGACCACCCGGCCGCCCGGCTTGAGCGCGCGCAGGCTGTGCTGCCAGGTAGCCTGGCCGACGGTCTCCAGCACCGCGTCCACCCGCTCGGGCAGGCGGGCGCCCGGCTCGAACGCCTGGTGCGCTCCGAGTTCCAGGGCGGCGGCCCGCTTCGCCTCGGACCTGCCGGTGACCCAGATCCGGTAGCCGCCGGCCCGGCCGAGTGCGATCAGCGCGGTGGCGACCCCGCCGCTGGCGCCCTGGACCAGGGCGGTGTCGCCCGGGGTGAGCCCGGACTTGACGAACAGCATCCGGTACGCGGTCAGCCACGCGGTGGGCAGGCAGGCAGCCTCGACGAAGGACAGCTCGGCCGGCTTGGGCACCACGTTGCGCCTGGGCACGGCGACCCGCTCGGCCAGGGTGCCCTGGTGGTACTCCGAGAGCAGCGTGCGCTTCGGGTCGAGCGTCTCGTCGCCCTCCCAACCGGGGGAGCTGATGACCGAGTGCACGACAACCTCGGCGCCGGTCTGCTCGTCGATGCCGGCGGCGTCGCAGCCGAGGATCATCGGAAACCGGTCCGCGGAGATGCCGACGCCGCGCAGGGTGAACAGGTCGTGGTGGTTCAGCGAGGCGGCCCTGACGGCCACGGTGGTCCAGCCTTCGGGCGCCTCCGGATCCGGCCGCTCGCCGATCTCCAGCGAGGCCAGCGGGTCGTCGGGGTTCGGCGCGGTGGCGTACACGGCGAGCATGGGTGCGACGCTAGCGGGGCTTCCGCGGGGTGGCGAGCGCGGGTGCCTACAGTCATGTGGCATGCCCAAGGTGCGCCGCCCGCTGCTCGTGCTGGTGCTGCTCGGGCTGCTGCTCGCCGGCGGGTACGCCCTGCGGGCCGTGCACCCGTACTCGCCCCGCGGCGGGCCAGCCACCTCCGCGCCCGCCCCCGGTGTCCCAGGTGCCCCCGACACCTCCGGGCTGCGACACGTGCCGCTCGGGTCACTGCCGCCGGAGGCGGCCGAGACGTGGCGCGAGATCCAGGCGGGCGGCCCGTACCGGTACTCCCGGGACGGCATCGTCTTCGACAACCGCAGCACACAGCTGCCGACGGAGCCGCGGGGGTACTACCACGAGTACACGGTGCCCACACCGGGGGAGTCCGACCGAGGCGCGCGCCGGCTGATCACCGGTCGGGACGGCGAGCTGTACTACACCGGCGACCACTACGCGACCTTCGTGGTGGTGGATCCACGCTGACGTCCTATGCCGGAATGTTGCGCGGCGGCGCCCAGAAGACGAGTACCTCCAGATCCTCCTCGATGTCGTGGAAATGATGATCTATATTGGCGGCCACGTACACGATGCTGCCCGGGCGTACGGGCTCGGTTTCGCCGGCGACGGTGATCCGGGCGGCGCCCTGGACGACGTAGTACACCTCGTCCTCGGCGTGCGGGAGTTGGTCGTCCACAGTGCCGGCGAGCCAGCGAACGACGGTCAGGCTGAGCTTGTCGGTAGTGAAGAAGTGCTTGAAATCGTCGTGGTCGAGGGTGAGCTTGGCGAGCTGGTCGTCGATGTGGAAGACCTCCATGGTGGGCACCTTGCCAGAGCGCAGTGACAGTTTGGTCGGCGTCGGCGGGTCGAGTGTCGTCCCCTTGAGGAAGCCGACGAGGGCTGGGACGCTCGGTCAGGTGTCGCGGTCACCGTCCAGCTCTTGCGGTTCGCGGGGGTGCGCTTTCCCCCGTGGCCGCCGGCCGCTGCGGCTACCCCTACCTCGCGTCACGCTCAGTTAGCTCACCGATACGACCAGTGGGGTCACGTCGAATCGGGTGGTCCATGGCGCGACGACGCCGGCGCGTCGCGTTGTGCACGGCCACCCGCCGATGCAGCCGCTGTTCCTCACACCTCGCGTCATGCCGGCTGGTCATGTCGGTAAGGCGGCCACCTGGATAGGTCGCAGGGCACTGACCGTCCGCTCGTTTGCCTGCCGAGGCGCTGTGCCGAGGGTCGGGCGCAGGGGGTTGTGGTGCGGGGACTTTGTCACGGCCACGGACGGTCTTGGGTCGGGTTTGGTTTCGATCGGCGGGTACGGGTGTGGTCTGGCTGGGTGACGAGGCATCGACGAAGGCCGGCGGGTGGGTCGGTTCAGGGGTCGGGTCACCTTCGGGGCCGTGGTTGGTCCGGTACGCCGCAGTTCGAACGCGTGGCCGCCGCCCAGAACGGGCCGGACGACAGGACGGACGGGGCGAGAGTGGCGGCGGTGGCTGACCGGGCAGGGGAGGGCGGACGGGCGGCGGTGGCGAACGGGCAGGGGTGGGCGGACGGGGCGGCGGCGCCGGACGGGGCAGAGGAAGGCGGAGGGGCAGCGCCAGTGTCTGGCTGGCTGCCGATCCTGTGTGCGCCGGTCGGTGCGGCGGCCCCGGTGTCAGCGGGCGCAGCGGGCTGTAGGGCTTGACGGGCCAAGAGGCACAGCGACGTCAGCCGGCATTACGGTACTCATGGAACGGCGGTGTCAGGGGCGAGGCCCAGGGGAGGCCCACGGGGCCCATAGCACCAGGGGAGGCCCAGGGGGCCCATAGCACTGGTCGGCCAGCGGTGCCGGCCCTGGTGCGTCGTCGAGCCGCACTGGTTCGGCGCCGATGCGGCTGCGCCTCGTCGTTCGAATACGGCGGGGTCTGGACTGGTGATCAACTCGGTGTGCTACCCCTCCTGCGGCTGTGACCGGGTGGCCACGCTGGGTCTGATCGTGGTGGGCCAGGTTGGGTACGGCTGGTGCGGTCCGGGTAAAGTGCGGGAGGGGTCCTCGGTGGAAAGCGCCCCGCTTTTGGGCGCTTTCCGGCGGACGCCCGGAAACAGCCGTACCAGGGTGACCGGCCACAGGCGTCCGAGGTACCCGACCACCCACCACCACCACCCACATCGGGATCCACCAACACGGATAATGAGCCACCGCCATTCTGAGACTGTGAAATGGCCGGTGACATCCAGGCGACATCCGCGCGGTCGGTGCGCTAACCCTGGGGTACCCAATGAGCTGGGCGTTTCTCGCGGAATGCGGCAATTCCCTCCTGCCCCTCGGGGCTGGCGAAGTGCTTGGCAGAGAGTGCGGACAGTTCCGCGAAGTCGTCGGCCATCGAGGCGCCCGGAGTTCGGCGGAGCAGCCGCTTCGTGGCGGCCAGAGCCCCGGGGGCTCCCTGAGCGAGCAGCCCGCAGTAGCGGTCGACTTCGGCGTCCAACTCCGGGTCGGGCACCGCGACGTTCAGCAGTCCGGCAGCGGCGGCCCGCGGCCCGTCGAAGACCTCGCCGGTCAGGAACAGCTCGTGCGCGGCGCGCGGCAGCATGCGGGGCAGTACCGGGATGCTGATCACAGCCGGGATCACCCCGAGACGTACCTCGGTGAACGCGAAGTCGGCCGACGCGGCAGCCACTGCGATGTCGCAGGCGGCGATCAGCCCCAGGCCACCCGCCCGCGCCTTGCCGCCCACCCGGGCCACCACCGGCTTCGGCGAGTCCCAGATCCGCTGCAGGATCCGTGGGAACGCCAGCACCGGCTGCTTCTCCGGATCCGCGACCGCCGCCGCCTTCAGATCCATCCCGGCGCAGAACACCGGGCCGGTGTTGCCCAGCACCACCACCCGTACCGAGTCGTCGGCGAGCGCGCGCTCCAACCCGACCGAGAGCTCGTCCAGTAGCTGCGCGGACAGCGCATTGCGGTTCGCCGGGCTGTCCAGGGTCAGCGTGGCAACCCCGCGCCCGACCGAGTAGCGCACAAGCTCATCGGTCATCCCCGGGAGCCTGCCACACTCGACGCCGTGCCCTCTGCCCTCCCCGACGGCGATCCGGCCCCCCGCGACGGCGCGCTGCCGGACCAGGCCCTCGCCACCGTCGGCGCCCGCCCGTTCGGCATCTACGTACATGTGCCGTTCTGCACCACCCGATGCGGCTACTGCGACTTCAACACCTACACCGCGAGCGAGTTGGCCGGCGGCGTATCGGCGCGGACCTACGCCGACGTCGTGCTGTCCGAGCTGCGGCTGGCCAGGCACGTGCTCGGCGACCGGGTGCCCGGGGTGGACACCGTCTTCTTCGGCGGCGGCACTCCGAGCCTGCTGCCCAGCGAGCATCTGGCCGCGATCCTGGGCGAGATCGAGGAGCTGTTCGGGCTGCGCCCCGGCGCCGAGGTGACCACCGAGGCCAACCCGGAGTCGGTGGCCCGCGGCTACCTCAGCCGGCTGCGCGAGGCCGGCTTCACCCGGATCAGCCTGGGCATGCAGTCCGCGGCCGAGCACGTGCTGGCGACGCTGGACCGCCAGCACACGCCGGGCCGGGCCGCCGAGGCGGTCGAGGAGGCCAAGCAGGCCGGCTTCGAGCACGTCAACCTCGACCTCATCTACGGCACCCCGGGGGAGTCCGAACAGGACTGGCAGGCGTCGCTGGACGCCGCCGTGGCCGCCCGCCCCGACCACGTCTCGGCGTACGCGCTGATCGTCGAGGAGGGCACCGCGCTGGCCCGCCGGATCGGCCGCGGGGAGCTGCCGAAGCCCGACGACGACGTGCTGGCCGACCGGTACGTGCAGGCCGACGACACGCTCACCCGGGCCGGCTTCGGCTGGTACGAGGTGTCGAACTGGGCGCGCTCGCGGCAGGCGCGGTGCCGGCACAACGAGCTGTACTGGAGCGGCGCCGACTGGTGGGGCACCGGCCCCGGCGCTCACTCCCACGTGGGCGGCGTCCGCTGGTGGAACGTCAAGCATCCGGCGGCGTACGCGGCGCGCCTCGCGGCCGGCGCCAGCCCCGCACACGCCCGCGAGCTGCTGGACGCCCGGGCCAGGTACTACGAGCGGGTGCTCCTCGGGCTGCGGCTGTCCGACGGGCTGCCGCTGCGGGAGCTGTCCCCGAACGGCAGGACGGCCGCCCGGCGGTACGTCACCTACGGGCTGCTCGACCGTGCCGCGCACACCGCCGGGCGTGCCGTTCTCACCCTGCGCGGTCGGCTGCTGGCCGACGCGGTGGTGCGCGACCTGGTGGACTGATCCCCGGCCGTGTCAGGCGATCCGCGGCATCCGCCCTCCGCATCGCCTGACAGCCGAAGCCGCAGGCGTGACATCTGTCATGGCGAAATGCGGACGGGCCACACCGTGGGTGGTACCCACGGTCGCCGTACCCAGGCCGACGTGTACGTGCGCGAGGTGGTGGAACTCGTCCGCGCGCTGTACCCGAACCCGCTGCCGTTCGGCCAGGTGGTGGCCGAGGCGGGGATGGCCGAGATCCTGGACAAGCGGGTCGAGCAGCTCTCCGGCGGCCAGGTGCAGCGGGTGAAGCTCGCGCTCGCGCTGGCCGGCAACCCAGAGGTCCTGGTGCTGGACGAGCCGACCGTGGCGATGGACGTGGAGACCCGGCGGGCGTTCTGGGAGCGCATCCACGCCGCCGCGAAGGCCGGCCGCACCGTGCTGTTCGCCACCGGGCACTTCCCGCCGCTGCTGGACTTCGCGGTGCTCGTTGGCTGGACGGTGGCGTTCCCCCGGCTGGGCCTGATCGCCTACCGCCGGCCGGCGGTGCGCCACTCGTGAGGGGCGCTCCCGCGGGCCGGTCAGGCGGAGGTCGCTGGCTGGCCCGCGGGGGTTTCGTCGGTCTCCGGATCGGCCGGTTCACCGGCGGCGGCCGACTCGGCGCCGCTGTCCGGCCCGGCACCTCCGGCCGCGGGCCCGGCACCTCCGGCGGCGTCGGCCGCGGGCCCGGCACCTCCGGCGGCGTCGGCCGCGGGACCGGCATACCCGGCCGCGTCGGCCGCGGGCCCGGCTCGCCGCGGGTCGGCCTCACCGAGGGTGTCGGTCGGGTCGCTGCCGCTGCGCATCCCACCGACCTCGTCCAGGTTCAGCACCCGGACGTGTACGGCGGTGCGCTGCTGCAGCGCCGCCCGCAGGCAGCGGTGCAGGCCGTCCTCCAGGTACAGCTCGCCCTTCCACTGCACGGCGTGCGGGAAGAGATCGCCGTAGAAGGTGGAGTCGTCGGCCAGTAACGTGTCCAGGCCCAGCTCGCGCTTGGTTGTGACCAGCGTGTCCAACCGGACCTGGTGCGGCGGGATCTTCGCCCAGTCGCGCGCCGAGAAGCCGTGGTCCGGATAGGGCCGTCCCTCGCGGACCTCCTTGAAGATCACGTCGCTCCCACCTCGGGTCGCCGTACCTGCGGTGTAGCCCTGAACCGTCAGCCTAGCCAGAACCGTGGACTGTAGCCGGGCGGCGCCACCGGGTAAACCTGTCCACTGCCGCTCGTCCGGCCCCGGCCGGGCCTGATCGGCGGTCTCCGTGCGACGTACACTTGGCAGTCCGAAAACTGCAGTGCCAGGGAGGTGGTTCGTGAACGTCGAGGAGCGCAAGCTCGAGGTGCTGCGGGCCATCGTTGAGGACTTCGTCTCCACCCGCGAACCGGTCGGGAGCAAGACCCTGGTCGAGCGGCACAACCTCCGCGTCTCGCCGGCCACCGTGCGCAACGACATGGCCGCGCTGGAGGAGGAGGGGTACATCACCCAGCCGCACACCAGCGCCGGGCGGATCCCGACCGACAAGGGCTACCGGCTGTTCGTGGACCGGATCGGCACCGTCAAGCCGCTGACCCCGGCGGAGAAGCGGGCCATCCAGAGCTTCCTCGAGGGCGCGGTCGACCTCGACGACGTGCTGCACCGCACAGTCCGGCTGCTGGCCCAGCTCACCCGGCAGGTCGCCGTGGTCCAGTACCCATCGCTGTCGCGCAGCGTGGTGCGGCACCTGGAGGTCGTGCACCTGGCCTCGGCGCGGCTGATGCTGGTGCTCATCACCGACACCGGCCGGGTGGAACAGCGGGTGGTCGAGTTGCCCTCGGCCGTCGCCGAGAACGACGTGGTGGACCTGCGCGCCGTGCTCAACCACGCGCTGCGCGGCCGGCACCTGACCGAGACCCCGGAGATCGTCGCCAGCCTGCCGGACACCGCGGCCCCGGCGCTGCGCCCGGTGATGACCACGCTGGTCAGCGTGCTGCTGGAGACGCTGGTGGACCGGCCGGAGTCGCGCGTGGTGCTGGGCGGCACGGTGAACCTGACCCGCCGCGCGGTGGACTTTCCGAGCGTGCTGCCGGTGCTGGAGGCGCTGGAGGAGCAGGTGGTGCTGCTGCGCCTGCTGGAGGAGGCGGACTCGCCGGCCAGGGTGCACGTGAGCATCGGGGCCGAGAACGAGTTCGAGGGGCTGCACGCGGCGTCGGTGGTGGCCAGCGGCTACGGCACCGGCAACCTGGCGCTGGGTGGGCTCGGCGTGCTCGGCCCGACCAGGATGGACTACCGCGGCACCATGAGTGCCGTCCACGCGGTCGCGCGGTACGTCGGCAGACTGCTCGCACAGGGCTAGGCGAGGGGATACGTGGCAACCGACTACTACCGCACACTCGGGGTGTCGCCGGACGCGACCGGCGAGGAGATCAAGCGGGCATACCGCCGGCTGGCCCGCGAGCTGCACCCGGACGTCAACCCCGACCCGGCCGCGCAGGAGCGCTTCAAGGGCGTCACCAGGGCGTACGAGGTGCTGTCCGATCCGGACAAGCGCCGGATCGTGGACCTCGGCGGCGACCCGTACGCCACCGCGGCCGCCGCCGGCAGCCCGTTCGGCGGCTTCGGCGGGCTCGGCGACATCATGGACGCGTTCTTCGGGGCCGGTGCGGCCGGCGCGCGCGGGCCGCGGTCGCGCACCCGGGCGGGCACCGACGCGCTGATCCGGCTGGACCTCGAGCTGTCCGAGACGGCGTTCGGCGTCACCCGGGACATCGCCGTGGACACCGCCGTGGTGTGCGAGACGTGCGCCGGCGCGGGCACCGCGGCGGGTACCCACCCGCACCGGTGCGAGACCTGCGGCGGGGCCGGGCAGGTGCAGAGCGTGCAGCGGACGTTCCTCGGCCAGGTGGTCACCGCCCGGACCTGCCCCACCTGCGGCGGCGTCGGCCAGACGATCCCGCACCGGTGCCCGTCCTGCGGCGGCGAGGGCCGGGTGCGCTCCCGCCGGACGATCAGCGTGAAGATCCCGCCCGGGGTCGAGGACGGCATGCGGATCCGGCTGTCCGGGCAGGGCGAGGTCGGCCCCGGTGGCGGTCCGCCCGGCGACCTGTACGTCGAGGTGCGCGAGCTGCCGCACGACATCTTCACCCGCGAGGGCGTCACCCTGCATTGCCGGGTCACCCTGCCGATGACCGCCGCGGCGCTGGGCACCACGCTGACCGTGACCACGCTGGACAGCGAGGAGCAGCTCGTCATCAAGCCGGGCACCCAGTCCGGTACGGAGCTGCGGCTGCGCGCCCGCGGTGTGCCGCACCTGCGCGGCGCCGGCCGGGGCGACCTGGTCGTGCACCTGGACGTGCGCACGCCCACCCGGCTGGACGCCGAACAGGAGCGGCTGCTCAAGGAGCTGGCCAAGCTGCGCGGCGAGGACGTGCCCCAGATGGCCCGCAACGCCAACGGCGGGCTGTTCTCCCGGGTGCGCGACGCCTTCAACGGACGCTAAGTACGCGTGCCGGCTTCGCCGAGCACGCCGCGTGGTCGGGTCCAGTACGAACGCGGCCGGTACGGGTGCCGGGTTGCGGCTGGACGCTGTGGTTGCGCTGGGAAGGGGTGAGGCGAGGATGAGTCCGCCCGTCTTCCTGGTGGATGAGTTGCCCGAGGCCGGCGACTACCTGCTGGACGGCGCCGAGGGGCACCACGCCGCGACGGTGCGCCGGTTGCGGCCGGGGGAGACGGTGCACCTGTCCGACGGGTACGGCGGGACTGCCGAGTGCACCGTGACCGCGGCCGGCCCGGAGGGGCTGACGCTCGCGGTGCTGACCCGCACGGTGGCCGAGCCGCCGCGGCCGCGGTTCGTGCTGGTGCAGGCCCTGGCCAAGGGCGACCGCGGGGAGCTTGCGGTGGAGCTGGCCACCGAGCTCGGAGTGGACGAACTGGTGCCCTGGGCGGCCTCCCGCTCGGTCGTGCAGTGGCGCGGCGAGCGCGGTGAGCGGGCGCTGGCCCGGTGGCGTTCCACGGCGCGCGCCGCGGCGAAGCAGTGCCGCCGGCCGTTCGTACCGGACGTGGCCGAGCCGCACACCACCCGCCAGGTGTGCGCGCTGATCGCACGGGCCACCGCCGGGGCCGGCGTCGCGGTGGTGCTGCACGCCGGGGCGGGCACCGCCCTGGCCGCGGTGCCGGTGCCCACCCGCGGCGACGTGGTGCTCGTGGTCGGCCCCGAGGGCGGGGTGTCCGAGGGGGAGCTGACCGCGTTCCGGGCGGCCGGCGCGAAGGTGGCCCGGCTCGGGCCGGCGATCCTTCGCACGTCCACCGCGGGGGCGGCCGCGCTGGCGGTGCTGGCGGTGCGCGCCGGCCGCTGGAGCTGACCCGGGCGCGCCGCGCTCAGCCGGTGCCGGCCGGCGTCGGCGTCCGCGCGCCGGTGGGTGCGGTGGTGGGTGTCGCGGTGGACGTCGCGGTGGGTGTCGCGGTGGGTGTCGTAGTGGCGACGTACGGCAGCAGCGGCATCGGCGTGGCCACGAACTCCAGCACGCCCGCGTCGTCGTCCATCGTCCACGCGGCGAGGGTGACCGCGCGGGCGGCCTCGCCGGGCCCCAGGCTGATCGACGCGGTCCACCTGTAGGTGCCCGGCGCGGTCTCCTCGACCACCGCCCGGTTGAAGCTCAGCGCGCTCCCGCCGGCGTCGCCGACCTCCACCTGCACCGCGGGCAGGCCGGGCGAGCCGGGCCGCTGGACGGTGCCGGACACGGTGACCTGGTCGGCGGTGGACAGCAGCGGGTCGGGCGGCGGTACCGCGGTCAGCGTGCTGGCGTCCTCGACGAGGGTGGGCCGGTCGGCGGCGGCGACCACGTACGGCGCCTGCTCGGCCTTGCTGACCTGCACCAGGTACACCCTCGTCACCGGGTGGGTGGTGCCGTCGGCCAGCCGGCGGTTGACCACCACCCCGATGCCGGCGTCCTTCGCCGCGGCCGGCCCGGCGGTGAGGGTGACCCGCGGCCCGACGTACCGCTGCACGAACGTGACCGCGGCCTGGGTCGCGTCGGCCAGCTCCGGGTGCCGGCCGGCGGCCACGTCGCCGTCCGCGGCGTAGTACCCCTCGGCACGGCTCACGTACGGCCACACCGTGCGCATGTCCCGCACGCCGGCCTCCGGGGGCAGGGTGCGCACCGCCAGGGTCGGCGGCGGGTTGGCCAGCACGGACCCGCTCGGCGTGCCCACCGCGTTCGGCCCGGCGGTGTCGGTGGCGGCCGGCCGTGCGCCGCGGCCGAGCTGGCGCAGTATGGCGGGCGCCGCGACCGCGGCGGCGGCGACCCCGGCCGCGGTGGCCACCACCAGCACGGGCCGCAGCCAGGACAGCCGGCGCCGACGCTCCTGCACCCGCTCCCGGATGCGCACCAGCCCGTCGCCGGCCGGCAGGTTCCGGTCCGCCTCCTCGTGCAGCATGCGCCGCAGCAGGGCGGCCAGGTCGTCGTCCTCGGGCGTCACGATCGTTCCTCGAGCAGGACGGTGCGAAGTGCCGCCATGCCACGGGACGCGTGACTCTTCACCGCGCCCGCGCTGATCCCCATCGCGTCGGCGATCTGCGCCTCGGACAGATCGGCGTAGTACCGCAGCACCAGGCACTCCCGCTGCCGGGGCGGCAGCCGGTGCAGGGCGCGGACCACCCGGTCCCGCTCGAGCCGCTCCAGCGCGCCGTGCTCGGCGGACGGGGCGTCCGGCAGCGGCTTGGGGGCGTGCTTGGCGGCCACCATCCGGCGGCGCAGCCGGGAACGGGCCAGGTTGACCACGGTGGTGCGCAGGTACGCCTCGGCCGCCGCGGGCTCGCGGATCCGCCGCCAGGAGCCGTGCATCTTCACGTACGCATCCTGGACGACCTCCTCGGACAGGGAGTAGTCGTCCAGCAGCAGCGCGGCAATGCGGACCAGCTTCCGGTAATGGGCTGCGTACAGCGCCGTGAGCGCGTCGTCCGCATCGACTGCGTCCAAGCGCGTCACGGTACCGATGGCCGGCCCCGCTGCGTCATACAGCGCCAGTGTGCCCGTCACGCGAACCCAGACGCCGACCGGGTCCCCGCGGTTTACCCGGCCCCCGTTCGGCTCCGACGCGGCACATCTGCGACGCGGCGCACCTTCGCGGCGATCCCCTCCGACGCGGGGGAACGGGGAACTGCGGGAACGGGAGTAGCCGCCGGGTGCGGGACGGGGGTGGCCGTACGATGCGCGGCATGGCCGACTGCCTGTTCTGCCGGATCGTGGCCGGCGAGATCCCGGCGACCGTGGTGCGCGAGACCGACCTGACGGTGGCCTTCCGGGACATCGCCCCGCAGGCGCCCACGCACGTGCTGGTGATCCCGCGCGAGCACCACGAGAACGCCGCCGCGCTGGCCGCCGCCGACCCCGAACTGCTGGCCGCGCTGATCATCGAAGGTGCCGCCGTGGCCGACATGGACGGGATCGACGAGTCCGGATACCGGATTGTGCTCAACACCGGGCCGGACTCCGGGCAGACGGTGTTCCACGTGCATCTGCACGTCCTCGGCGGCACCGGGCTGGGTCATTTCGGGGCGCCCGAACGCCACGGCGGCGAGTAGACTGCTCGCATTGTTGCTGCCTGACCAGGAAGCAGGGCCGACCCCGCAATTGCCCGATCTGTCCCCAGAGTCCGCCGACGCCGCTGAGCCGGTGTCCGCCGTTCAGACCAAGATCGTCGTCCCCGATCCGCAGGCGATGGTGGCCCTGCTGGGATCCCGGGACCAGCTCCTCCGGCTGATCGAGGCCGAGCTGTCCAGCGACGTGCACGTCCGGGGCAACGAGATCACCATTACCGGCGGTCCCGCCGACAACGCCTTCGCGGTGCGCGTTTTCGAAGAGCTGCTTGCCATGGTCGACGGCGGCCAGGGGCTGACCGCCGACGAGGTCACCCGCATCGTCGCCATGCTCAAGGCAGGCACCGCCGAACGGCCGGCCGACGTGCTCAGCCTGAACATCATCTCCCGCCGCGGCCGCACCATCCGGCCCAAGACGCTGAACCAGAAGCGGTACGTCGACGCGATCGACAAGCACACCGTGGTGTTCAGTATCGGCCCGGCCGGCACCGGCAAGACGTACCTGGCGATGGCCAAGGCGGTCCAGGCGCTGCAGGCCAAGAAGGTCAACCGGATCATCCTCACCCGCCCCGCGGTGGAGGCCGGCGAGCGACTGGGATACCTGCCCGGCACCCTGTACGAGAAGATCGACCCGTACCTGCGCCCGCTCTACGACGCGCTGCACGACATGGTCGACCCCGAGTCGATCCCGCGGCTGACCCAGGCCGGCACCATCGAGGTGGCGCCGCTGGCGTACATGCGCGGCCGCACCCTCAACGACGCGTTCATCGTGCTGGACGAGGCGCAGAACACCACACCGGAGCAGATGAAGATGTTCCTGACCCGGCTCGGCTTCGGCTCCAAGGTCGTCGTCACCGGCGACATCACCCAGGTGGACCTGCCGAACGGCGCGAAGAGCGGGCTGATCGTGGTCAAGGACATCCTGGACGGCATCGAGGACGTGCACTTCGCCCAGCTCACCAGCAACGACGTGGTGCGGCACCGGCTGGTCGGCGAGATCGTCGACGCGTACGCCCGCTGGGACGCCGGCCAGGCGCCGGCCCAGATCCGCCCCGACCGACGCCCCCCGCACCGGTCCCGCCGCTGACCCGGGCAGACTGGGCGCCGTGACGATCGAGATCGCCAACGAGTCCGGGGAGTCCGTGGACGAGCCGACCCTGGTCACCCTGGCCCGTTACGTGCTGGACCGGATGTCGGTGCACCCGGCCGCGGAGCTGTCGGTGCTTTTGGTGGACGAGACCACCATGGCCGGCCTGCACGAGCGGTGGATGGGCGAGCCCGGCCCGACCGACGTGCTGGCGTTCCCGATGGACGAGCTGGACGTAGCGCCGGGCCCGGACGCGTCCGAGGTCGGCCCCGCGCTGCTCGGCGACGTGGTGCTCTGCCCGCAGGTGGCCGCCCGGCAGGCCGCCACCGCCGGGCATCCGACCGAGGCCGAGCTGCACCTGCTCTGCACCCACGGCATCCTGCACCTGCTCGGCTACGACCACGCCGACGCCGAGGAGGAGCGGGAGATGTTCGAGCTGCAGGGCGAGATCCTGCGCGCCTGGGCGGGGGCACGGGAGGCCCGGGAGGCGAGGGAGGACCCGGGGGCGCCGGAGGCACAGGAGGCCGGAGACGCCCGGCAGACGCGGGAGGCCTCTGGAGGGGTGGCCGAGGGGCCGTGACGTCCGAGGAGGTAACGCTGCTGGTCGCGGCGGCCGCGCTGGTGCCGCTGGCCGGGCTGTTCGCCGCGATGGACGCCGCGCTGACGGAGCTGTCCCCGGCGCGGGTGGCCGAACTGGAGACCGGGCCGCGCGCCCAGCAGGCCCGGCGGGTGCGCAAGCTGCTCATCGACCGGCCGCGGTACACCAACCTGCTGCTGCTGTTGCGGCTCACCTGCGAGCTGGTGGCCACCGTGCTGTTCACCGCGGTGCTCATCCGCGACCTCGGCTTCGGCTGGCCGGCGCTGGCGGTGTCCGCGGTGGTGATGACGGTGGTCAGCTACGTGCTGGTCGGCGTCGGCCCGCGAACCATCGGGCGCCAGCACCCGTACTCGGTGGCGCTGCGCACCGCGCCGGTGATCCATCTCCTCGGCCGGGTCTTCGGCCCGCTGGCGTCGCTGCTGATCCTGCTCGGCAACATGATCACGCCCGGCCGCGGGTTCCGCGAGGGACCGTTCGGCACCGAGGCCGAGCTGCGCGAGCTGGTGGACCTGTTCGAGGCCCGCGGCGTGGTGGAGCACGGCGAGCGGGAGATGATCCACTCGGTGGTGGAGCTGGGCGACACGATCGCCCGCGAGGTGATGGTGCCGCGTACCGAGATCGTCTGGATCGAGCGGGACAAGAACGTGCGGCAGGCGCTGGCGCTGGCGCTGCGCAGCGGCTTCTCCCGGATCCCGGTCATCGGGGAGAACCTCGACGACGTGGTGGGGCTGGCGTACCTGAAGGACCTGGTCCGGCGCACGCAGGACCCGAACGACCCGCACGGCACCACCCCGGTCTCGGAGATCCTCCGCCCGGCGTCGTTCGTGCCCGAGTCCAAGCCGGTGGACGACCTGCTGCGGGAGATGCAGGCCGGCCGGATCCACATGTCGATCGTCATCGACGAGTACGGCGGCACGGCCGGGCTGGTCACGATCGAGGACATCCTCGAGGAGATCGTGGGCGAGATCACCGACGAGTACGACGACGAGCGCCCGCCGGTGGAGTGGCTGGACACCGACACCGCCCGGGTCACGTCCCGGCTGTCGGTGCAGGACCTGGCCGAGCTGTTCGGGACGGACCTGGACAACGGCGAGGTGGACACCGTGGCCGGCCTGCTGGCGCACCAGCTCGGGCGGGTGCCGATCCCCGGCGCCACGGTGGAGGTGGGCGACCTGCGGCTGACCGCGGAGAGCGCCACCGGCCGGCGGAACCGGATCGACAGCGTGCTGGTACAGCGCGTCGCCGGCGACCGGGCGAGCCGGCGCGAACAGGAGCGGGCCGCGCGTGAGTCCTGAGGATGACAAGCTGGTGACGCTGGCCCGGGCCGCCCGCGCCCGCACCGGAGCGGCCGAGGGCGCCGCGGTGCGCGACACCGACGGCCGCACCTACGCCGCCGCCACGGTGGCCCTGCCGTCGCTGCGGCTGTCCGCGCTGCAGGTGGCGGTGGCGATGGCCGCGTGCAGCGGGGCGGACGGGCTGGAGGCCGCCGCAGTGGTGGGCGCAGTGGTGGGCGCAGTGGTGCACCCAGCGGTGGGCGCAGTGGTGCACCCAGCGGTGGGCGCAGTGGTGCACCCAGCGGTAGGCCCCGCCGCGGTGGACGCGGCGGGGCTGGCCGCGGTGCGGGACCTGTCCGCGGACGCGCCGGTGTACCTGACCGCCCCGGACGGCACCGTGGTGGACACCGCCTGAGCGGGCACCGGCCACGTGGGACTCCCGTGGGTGGTCCCGCCGGTTCGTGACACACCCTAGCCGGCGTACGGGCAGCGCGGATCGGTCCCGTCGGCGCGGGCGAGGGCCTCCGGGTGGTGCACGTACGCCGGGTGCAGGTCGGCCTCGTCGTAGTACCGGTGGAACACCGGGGTGGCCGCGCCGGACATCGGCGGCACGATCCAGCTCCAGTCCGCGGGCACCATGCGGCCCAGCCGCTTCTCCCGCTCGATGTGGGTGACGAACCGCCGGGACTCGGTGTGATGGTCGGTGATCGTCACCCCGGCCACCTCGAAGGAGTGCAGCACCGCGACGTTCAGCTCGACCAGTGCCCGGTCCCGCCACAGGCTGCGCTCGGAGGCGGTGTCGAAGCCGAGCCGGCGGCCCACCTCCGGCAGCAGGTCGTACCGGTCGGTGTCGGCGAAGTTGCGGGCGCCGATCTCGGTGCCCATGTACCAGCCGCTGAACGGGGCGGCGGCGTAGCAGATCCCGCCGATCTCCAGGCACATGTTGGCCAGCGCCGGAACCGCGTGCCAGCGCAGGCCGAGCTCACCGAACCAGTGGTACCGCGGATGGCGGATCTCCACCTCGTGCACCGCGTCCGCGGGCAGCCCGAACAGGTGCGGCTCGCCGTTGCCGTCGTCCACCGCCAGCGGCAGCACGTCGAACGCGCCGCCGTCGCCGCCGGCCCAGCCGAGACCGGTGACGAAGTCGGTGAACGTCACGTGCGCCGGGTCACCCGCGACGGTGCCGTCCGGGCGGCGGTACCCGGCGTACCGCACGAGCTGCGCGTTCCAGATCCGCGGGCCGGGACGGTCGGGGGCGTCCGGGGCGTACACCGTGATGACCGGCCGGATCCGGCCGCCGTTGTACGCGGTCCGCAGGTGGTCGGCCGCGTCGTCGGCGACCTCCTTGGGGTTGCGCAGCTCGCGGCGGTCGCGCACCATCAGGCTGCGCCAGTACAGCCGCCCGATGCAGCGCGCCGCGTTCCGCCAGGCCACCCTGGCGCCGAAGGCAAGCTCCTCGGCGGTGTGCGTGTAGCTGCCGGTGCGCTCGATCTCGGCGCGCACCTCACGCAGCCGCAGCGCCAGCGCACCCGCCTTGGGCTGCTCGGCGTAGTACTGCCGGAGGAACTCCTCCGCAGCGGCCGGGTCGACCCCGTACCCAGCGGGCCATCGTCCACGGGCCGCGCCGGCCCGCACGGCGGGGGTGCCGGCGGGGGTGCCGGCCGGCGTGCCGGCTGTGACGGCCGGGATCGCCGGGGCGGAGGTCACAGCCGGGACCGCCGGGACCGCCGGGATGGCCGGGACCGCCGGGGCGGCCGTCACAGCCGGGACCGCCGGGACCGCCGGGATGGCCGGGACCGCCGGAACCGCCGGGATGGCCGGAACCGCTGGGATGGCCGGGATCGCCGGGGCGGCCGTGACCGCCGGGACCGCCGGGGCGGCCGGGATGGCCGGGACCGCCGGGATGGCCCGGACGGCTGGGGTGGCTGGGGTGACCGCCGGGGCGGCCGGGGTGACGGCTGGGGTGGCGGGGGTGGCCACCGCGGCGGCCGGGCAGGTGGCGGGCTGCGGACCCTGCAGGACGCCCGCCGCGGCGGTGGCGGCGACGCTGGCCCGGGCCGCCGCGGCGGCCGCGGCGGCGGCCGCGATCGAGGCGGCGGCGGCCGCGGCGTTGCTGGCGGCGGAGGTGGCCGCGCTGGTGCGCGGTGGTCGCTGCGACTGCAGGGACAGCCAGCCCGGAAGGTCCGGCGCCGCCTCCTCCGCTGCGGTGAACTCTTCGTCTGACGATCGTGGCCTCGGCACGGCACGCGTCATCGGGTCGAATCCTCCAGACCGCGGGACCCCCGTCACCCCTGCTGTTCGGTGCATAGGCACATGCAAAGGCAACAGGGTGCCACCGACCTGCTACACAACGCCAGCCCTGAGCACGAAGAGTGCCCGGCAGCCCCAGGACAAACCTGGCGACCGCCGGGCACTCCAGGAGGATCCGATCAACGGACCTACTGCCCGTTGAGGCCCTTCGACGTCCACGACGGGTGGGGGCGGGAGGGTGGACGCAGTCCACGTCGACGATCCGCCCGCAGAAGATTGGTCACCCGTACGCGCTGGCAGAATGCTGCGATGACGTTCAGTTCAGGGTTCGCCTGCCTCGTGGGCCGGCCGAACGCCGGCAAGTCGACGCTGACCAACGCGCTGGTCGGCGCCAAGGTGGCGATCACCTCCACCCGGCCGCAGACCACCCGGCACGCGATCCGGGGCATCCTGCACCGGCCGGACGCGCAGCTCGTCCTGGTCGACACACCCGGCCTGCACAAGCCGCGCACGCTGCTCGGCCAGCGGCTGAACGACGTGGTGCGCGACACCTGGGCGGAGGTGGACGTGATCGGCCTCTGCCTGCCGGCCGACGAGCCGGTCGGGCCGGGGGACCGGTTCATCGCCCGCGAGCTGGCCCGCCTCGCGACGCCGGTGGTGGGCATCGTGACCAAGACCGACACCGTGGACAAGCCGCAGGTGGCCGAGCAGCTCGTCGCCGCGGCCGGCCTGATGGACTTCGCCGACCTGGTGCCGGTGTCCGCGGTGGCCGACTTCCAGGTGTCCACCCTGGCGGACGTGCTGGTCGGCCTGCTGCCCGAGGGGCCGGCGTTCTACCCCGACGGCGAGCTGACCGACGAGCCGGAGGAGACCCTGGTCGCGGAGCTGATCCGGGAGGCCGCGCTGGAGGGCGTCCGGGACGAGCTGCCGCACTCGCTGGCGGTGACCATCGAGGAGATGCAGCCGCGGGAGGGCCGGGACGACCTGCTCGACATCCACGCGAACGTCTACGTCGAGCGGGCCAGCCAGAAGCCGATCGTGCTGGGCCCGCGCGGCGAGCGGATGAAGCACGTGGGCACCGCCGCCCGGCGCCAGATCGAGGCGCTGCTCGGCATCCACGTCTACCTCGACCTGCACGTGAAGATCGCCAAGGACTGGCAGAGCGACCCGAAGCAGCTCCGCCGGCTGGGTTTCTAGCAAGCGCCCGGACCTCCGGTCGGCGCACCGCCTGGGCGGCTGGCCGAACTCCCTTGGGGCCAGACCTCCGGGCGCGGCGAATTGCCGGCGTGTGCAGTTCGGGGGAGCTGACTTGTCTCATAGGCTGTTCCGCCGCGGGTCAGGGCAGCGTGCCGATGTCGGCGAGCAGCGCCGACGGGTGCGGGGCGTAGTTGCCGTGCAGCACCAGGCTGGCGGCGCCGATCGCGCCGACGTCCTGGCCGGCCAACGAGACCTCGACGGACAGCGGCCGGACGGCGCGCGCGATCGTCCGCCGGCTGAGCGCCCGCTCCACCCCGGCGCGGAAGATCTCGGCGCACTCCCTGCGCACCCGGCCGCCGATGATCACCCGGTTGACGTCCACCAGGTTGATCGCGCTGACCATGCCGGCGCCGAGGTAGCCGGCGGCCACGGTGACGGCGTCCCGGGGCGCCCGGTCGCCGGCGGCGATCGCGGCGTCCAGGTCGGCCCAGTCCCGGTACCCCGGCCCGGCGCCCCGGCCGGCTGCCGTACCGGCGCCCGGGCCGGCATGTGGGCCGGCGTGTGGGCCGGCGCCCGGACTGGCGCCTGGGCCGGCCCCCCGGCTGGCGCCGCGACCGGCCGCCGCGCTCAGGCTGGCCAGGATCGACGGCAGTCCGGCGTAGGCCTCGACGCAGCCGCGGCCGCCGCAGTGGCACGGCCGGCCGCGGGCCTCGACCGGCACGTGGCCGAGTTCGGCGGCGTTGCCGGTGTCCCCGCGGTACACCTGGTCGGCCAGCACCAGGCCGCTGCCGATGCCGGTGCCGAGGTAGACGAACAGGAAGCTGCCGCTGCGTTCGGTGCGGCCGACCCACCGCTCGCCGCTGGCCGCCGCGGTGGCGTCGTTGTCGAGGTAGACCGGCCGCCCGGTCTGTTCGGCCAGCGCGTCGCGCAGCGGGACCCGCTGCCAGCCCGGCAGGTTCGGCGGCGAGACGACCTCGCCGCGCTCGGCGTCGATCGGCCCGGGACTGGCCACCCCGATGCCGAGCACCGACCCGGCGGCCACCCCGGAGCCGGCCACCATGTCGCCGACCGCCCGGGCCACCTGCCGGATCACGGTGGCCGGCCGGGTCCCGGCGGGCGGCCGCCGCGCCCTGCGGGCCACCACGTTGCCGACCAGGTCGACGATGACGTAGGTGATCGAATGGGGGTCGATGTGCACGCCCACGGCGTGGTAGGCGCGCCCGTTCACCTGCAGGCCGATCCGCGGCTTGCCCAGCCCGGTCGGGATCTGCCCGGACTCGGTCACCAGGCCGTCCCGGATCAGCCGGCGGACGATGTTGGACACCGTCTGCTGGGTCAGGCCGGTGTGGGCCGCCAACTCGACCCGGCTGACCCCGGCGGACTGCCGGATGGCGTCCAGCACTACGTTGCGGTTGTACGAGCCGACCCGCGGGGCGTTGCTGCCGCTGCGCATCGCACCTCCACTCGCCGTTGCGAAGGCCCGGCGGGCGATGTCCCGGGCGGCTGCCGAGCCGGGGTCGACGTTCTTGACTTAGTAAATCAATTTGCCGTACTTTACCGCCACGCAACCGTCCCGTAACGACTTCCAGAGCTCTTCGCGACCGGGCGGAGGGAGACCCAGCCGTGAGTCCGCCACTCCTCGAGGCCGCCGGGATCCACCGAAGCTTCGGGCAGGTGCAGGCACTGCGGGGCGCCGACTTCGCGGTCGACGCCGGCGAGGTGGTCGCGCTCATCGGGGACAACGGCGCCGGCAAGTCGTCCCTGATCAAGATCATGGCCGGTGCCGACGCCCCGGACGCCGGCGAGATCCGGTTGGCCGGCGAGGTCGTCGAGTTCGGGTCGGTGGACCAGGCGCGGGCGCGCGGGATCGAGACGGTGTACCAGGACCTCGCGCTCTGCGCCGAGTTGCCACCCGCGGCGAACTTCTTCCTCGGCCGGGAGCTCCTGCGGCCCGGCCTGCTCGGCCGGGTCGGCTGGCTGGACAACCGGACCATGCGGGCGCGGACGCGATCGGCCTGCGAACGGCTCGGGGTGCGGCTGAAGTCGGAGGTTGCCGCCGTCTCCACCCTGTCCGGCGGCCAGCGGCAGGCCGTCGCGGTGGCGCGGGCGGCGACCTGGGCCAGCCGGGTGATCTTCATGGACGAGCCGACCGCATCTCTGGGCGTGCTGCAGACGGTGCGGGTGCACGACCTGATCCGCAGCGTGCGCGACGCCGGGGTCGCCGTGGTGCTGGTCAGCCACAACATGCAGGACGTCAAGGCGGTCTCCGACCGGGTCGAGGTGCTGCGGCTGGGCCGGCGGGTCGCCCGCTTCACCACCGCCTCGGCGTCCATCGAGGAGTTGGTCGGCGCGATGACCGGTGCGCTGGACCCGGGCGCCGCGCCCACGGACGGGGCGGCGCCGTGAGCGGCGCGGCGACCGGCCTGGTGCCGCCGGCGATCGACGAGGAGGGGCGCCCGGTCGGGCTGCTGGTCCGGCTGCTGTCCGCGCAGGTGACCTGGATCGGGCTGGTGCTGGCCGGCCTGGTGGCCGTGTTCTCGGTGCTGTCCCCGAACGCGTTCCCGAGCACGTTCAACGTGAACAACCTCGCGGCGGACGCGGCCATCCTGCTGCTGCTCGCGGCCGGCCAGACGTACGTGATCGTCACCGCCGGTGTGGACCTGTCGGTCGGCGGCGTGCTGGTCTTCTCCGCGGTGGCGGCCACCAAGGCGATGCAGGCGGCGGGAGGCGAGTCCATGCCGGCGCTGCTGCTCGGGCTGCTGGTGGCCGTCGGCGTCGGCGCGGGGTGGGGCGCGCTGAACGGCGTGCTGGTCGGCCTGGGCCGCATCCCGGCGCTCATCGTCACGCTGGGCACGCTCGGCATCACCCTCGGCGGGGCACTGCTGCTCACCGGCGGCGTGGACCTGCGGGCGCCGAGCCGGCTGAACCTCGGGCTCGGCCTGGACCGGTTCCTCGGCGTGCAGTACATCGTGTGGATCTCGGGGGCGATCACCGCGGTGCTGGCGCTGGCGCTGGCGGTGACCCGGTTCGGCCGGCACACCTACGCGATCGGGTCCAACCCGGAGGCCGCCGCCCGGGCCGGCATCCACGTCGAGCGGCACCTGATCAGGGTGTACCTGCTGGCCGGCCTGCTGGCCGGGCTCGCCGGGTACCTGGCGCTGGCGAAGTACGGCACCACCGGCATCTCGGCGCACTCCACCGACAACCTGCAGTCGATCGCCGCGGTGGTCATCGGGGGCACCAGCCTGTTCGGCGGCATCGGCAGCATCCTGGGCACCGTGATCGGGGTGTTCATCCCGGCGGTGCTGCAGAACGGCTTCCAGATCCTGGGCGTCCGGCCGTTCTGGCAACAGGTGATCGTCGGCGCCGTCCTCATCGCCGCGGTCTACCTGGACCAGTCGAGACGCCGAGCACGTACGTAGGCCGCGCGTCGGACGGCGTCGCGGTCACAACCATCCGGCAGTCTGGATAGGAGAGTCATGCGAGTACGGACGTGGTGCGCGGTCGGCGCGGCCGCTCTGCTCGCCGCGAGCGCGTGCGGCAACAGCGGCAACGGTGGCAACACGGGCGGCGGCGGCAAGATCACGGTGACGCTGGTGCAGGGCATCGCCGGCGAGGAGTTCTACGAGACGATGGCCTGCGGGGCCAAGGCGAAGGCCAAGGAGCTCGGCGTCGAGCTCACCGTGCAGGGCCCGCAGAAGTTCGACCCGACGCTGCAGACCCCGATCGTGAACGCGGTGACCGCGGCCAAGCCGAGCGCGCTGCTCATCGCGCCGACCGACAGCAAGGCGCTGATCGCCCCGCTGCAGCAGGCGAAGGCCCGTGACATCAAGATCATCCTGGTGGACACCACGGTGGAGGACCAGAGCATCGGCCTGTCGCGGATCAGCACCGACAACACCCAGGGCGGGGTCGAGGCGGCCAAGGCGCTGGCCCAGCTCACCGGGGACAAGGGCAAGGTGCTGGCGATCAGCACCGACCCCGGCGTGAGCACGGTGGACCAGCGCATCGCCGGCTTCGAGAAGGAGATCAAGGACAACCACCCGGGGATGACCTACGTCGGAGTGCAGTACTCGCACAACGACGTGGGCGAGGCGAGCAAGATCGTCAACGCCGCACTGGCCAAGAACTCCGACCTGGCCGGCGTGTTCGCCGCCAACCTCAACTCGGCCACCGGCGCCGGCTCGGCGCTGCAGGCATCCGGCAAGAAGGGGCAGATCAAGATGATCGGCTTCGACGCCGGCCCGGCGCAGGTCAAGCAGCTTCAGGACGGCGTCGTGCAGGGACTGATCGCGCAGGACCCGGCCACAATCGGGGCCGACGGCGTCGAGCAGGCGGTGGCTGCGGTCAAGGGGCAGTCGGTGCAGAGCGCGATCGGCACCGGATCCAAGATCGTCACGAAGGACAACCTGAACGACCCCGACGTGCAGAAGGTGCTGTACAAGCCGAACTGCGGGTGACCGCCGGGCCGCGTGGCGTCCCCGTTGGACCGGCGCCACGCGGCCACCCCCAGGGTTGCGGCGTTGCGCGGCCGCTTCCGCCTGGTCGGCGTCGCGCGGCCGCCGCCCCGCCTGCGCTCAGATCCCGAGCAGCTTGGCCACATCGGCCGTCGCGGCCTGGCGCTCCTCGATGACGCGGGTCACGGCGAAGCCGAGGTCGGCGTTGATGCGCCGCATGTGGGTGTTCCCCTCGGCGTTGCCGGTGATCACGTCGCGGACCTCGGGGTGCTCGGCCAGCAGCCGCCGGGCCATCGCCGCCTTGACCCACAGCCCGAGGCCGTTGCCGCGGTGCGCGCGCGCCACCGTGGTGTCGTCCTGGTAGGCGCGGCCGTTCGGCGTGCGGGGCACAATGACCACGGTCAGCCCGGCCACATCACCGGACGGCTCGTGCACCGCGATGGTGGCCAGCAGGTCGCGGTCCCGCTGGTCGACCCAGGACTCCCAGTAGCGCAGCCGCTCCGGCGTCCACTGCGGAGGGTCGTAGTTCAGGTCGCCGACGGGTGCGTCCGCCATGTTGTTCAACGCCACGACGTACCGTTCGACGATCCGCTCGGGCACCGGGCCGGACCAGCCCTCCAGCCGGTACGGCGGATGCGCGGCGGCTTCGACGGCGGCCAGCCGGTCGATGTCCACAGTGGACAGATCCAGGGTTGACATGACCCCCCGCTGGCCGACCGCGAAGCCGAAGCGCTCGGCGAAGTGCGCGCCCGCGGTGCCCTCCACCGGCTCGACGAGCATCGTGTCGCGGCCGTCGTCGCGGCCGCTGCGGACGGCGTCGGTGAGCAGTTCGGTGCCGAGCCCGCGGCGGCGCCGCTCCGGGCGCACCCAGGGCCACAGCATGGCCAGCCCGGTGTTCTGCACCAGGGGCAGCATCAGGTAGCTGAGCCCGGCCACCGCGCCGTCCACCCGGACCACCCGGAGCAGCCGGCGCTCCTCCGGCGTCGTCGCGGTCAGCCACGCCATGGTCTCCTCGAACGTCGGCACCGGGTCGCCCGGCAGATCCTCGGCCACCCAGGCGGCGCGTATCTCGTGGCAGGCAGCGAGGTCGGCCGGGTCGGCGGTGTGCGGATCGAGCGGTTCCACGGTCACCGCAACTGTGTAGCACCGCCGCGGCCGGCTGCCCACCGGTTATCCACTGTGGACACTGTTAGGGCGTATCCCGTAGATCTTCAGCGGCGCCAAGATCTACAGGACACACCCTGGGCGGGGGATACGGTGCGGGCGTGCTGTCCACCTACCGACGGCTGCTCGCCGTGCCGGGCGCGCCGGCGTTCACCGCCGCCGGGTTCGTGCTGCGGCTGCCCATCTCGATGATCGGCCTGGGCTGCGTGCTGCTGATCACCCGCACCGGCGGTTCGTACGGGCTGGCCGGCGCGGTGTCGGCGACGTTCTGGCTGGTGTCCTCGGTGGCCTCGCCGGAGCTGGGCCGGCTGGCCGACCGGCACGGCCAGGCGCGGGTGGTGGCCATCACCGCGGTCCTGGAGGCGGCGGCCATTCTGGCCCTGGTCGGCGCGGTGCTGCGGCACGCCCCGCCCTGGGTGCTGTTCGCCTCGGCGGCGCTGATCGGCGTCGGCTATGTCTCGGTCGGCACCCTGATCCGGGCCCGGTGGTCGCACGCCACCCTCGGCACCGGGTTGGGGCACACCGCCTACTCGTGGGAGTCGGTGCTGGACGAGGTCATCTTCATCACCGGCCCGGTGCTGGTGACGCTGCTCGCCACCCGGGTGGCGCCGGCCGCCGGCCTGCTGGTGGCCGTCGCCATCGGCATGGCCGGCGCCTGCTGGCTGGTGCCGCAGCGGGGCACCGAGCCGCCGCGGCTGGTGGCCGGGCCGCACCGCGCCCGGTGGGCGATCCGGCGGCCGGCGCTGCTCGTGCTGACCCTGGCGGTGGTCGGGCTCGGCGGGTTGCTCGGCTCGGTGGAGGTTGCCGTGGTCGCGTTCACCGCCGAGCGCGGGCAGGCCGGGCTGGTCGGGGTGGTACTCGCGGTGTTCGCGACCGGCAGCATGATCGCCGGGCTGGTGTACGGCACGCTCCGGCCGCGTGCGCCGCTGGCCGCCCGGATGGCGCTGGCGCTGGCCGGGCTGACCGCGGTGGTGGGCACCTTCACGCTGCTGTCGAGCACCGCGGCGCTGGCCGTCGGGATGTTCCTGGCCGGGCTCGCGGTGGCGCCGTCGCTGATCTCGGCGTTCGAGCTGGCCGACGCGGCGGTGCCGCCGGCGGAGCGAACCGAGGCGCTGTCCTGGCTGAACACCGGCATCGGGGTCGGGGTGTCCGCCGCGGCGGCGGTGGTGGGCCGGGTGATCGACGCGCACGGCGCCCGGGCCGGCTTCGCTGTGTCGCTGGTCTGCGGGCTGGTCGCGGTGCTGCTCGCGGTGGCCATCGCGGCCCGCGGGCCCGGGCTTCGCGCGGACGCCTGAGCGGCTCCGAGGTTGCCCCGCGGCGGCGCCAACCTTTTCGGCCGCGGCGCATCTACCCCGGTGCACGACAGCACCGCTCCGGGGGGTCCGGAGCGGTACCGGGGGAGGGGTCCCTGACATGCGTTTGTCTCACCATCTCGTCATCGCCACCGCCGTCGCGGCCAGCGCCGCGGTCGGTATCGGCACCGCCGTCGCGGCCGGCGCCGCAGCCGGCGTCGGCACCGCCGCATCGGCCGGCACCGCCGCCGGCAGCGCGGCAACGGTGGCCGCGCCGTACCGGCCGATCTCGCCGGACGCGCCGTTCGACAACCAGCTCACCAACGTGACCTGCGGGGTGTGGCCCAGGGTCAGGCCGCCGGCCGGCGCCGACTACGGCCACCTGCCGCGATGGGCGCACGGGCCGAACGGCTCGGTGATCCTCCGCGAGGACCGGGTGGACCTGCGCAGGCCGGACTGGAGCCACTGCTACTCCAACGTCAACCCGCTGATCCGCAGCTACACCCTGGACCGGAACGTGGTGGTCAGCGTCCTCGGCCCGAACTACACCCGGATGACCGGCCGGCCCGACAACGGCTACTCCGTGCTGCACCGGGTCAGCCGGCAGCAGTTCCTGGACAGCTACAACACGAAGGACGGCTACGCCCGCTACCTGCGCTACCACTCGGTGTACCGGCTCACCTTCAGCGGGACGCGGATCGTCCGCGTCACCGAGGTCGGGGTGAACTGGCGGTACGGCGTCTGCGGCTGCTGACCGTCCGGGGAGCCGGCCGCGGGGGACGGTCGGCAGGACCCGCCACGGGACGGGCGGCGCGCGCGGAGGGGCTGCGCGCCGCCCGTCCCGCTTGTCACCCAGGCGAGCGGAGACGAGAATCCCGACCGGTCCTCACAATCGTCGGGAGGCGCCGTGAGAAGGCTCAGCATCGTCGCTGCCGTCGCCGCCAGTACCCTCCTCGCCGCACCCGTCGCGTTGCCCGTGGCGCTGACCGCCCCGGCCGCGGCGGCGACCGGCCCGATCACCCTCGACGGCACCCTGCCGGACGGCGCGAAGTACCGGCTCGAGGTCCCCGCCAACTGGAACGGGACGCTGTTGCTGTGGAGCCACGGGTACCGGTTCGGCAGCTCGAACCCGGCCGAGACCTCGCCGAGCCCCGCGATGGGCGCCGCGCTGCTGGGCCAGGGGTACGCGTTGGCCGGCTCCGGGTACGCCAGCACCGGCTGGGCGCTGGACTCGGCGGTGCCCGACCAGCTCGCCACGGTGCAGCAGTTCGTGACCCAGGTCGGCCAACCCCGGCGCAGCATCGCCTGGGGTGCGTCGCTCGGCGGCCTGGTCACCGGCAGCCTGCTGGACGCGGCGCCGCGGCAGTTCGACGGCGCCGTCCCGCTGTGCGGCGTGCTCGACCCGATCGGCTCCTGGAACCAGGGCCTGGACGCCATGTTCGTGGTCAAGACGCTGCTGGCTCCCGGTGCGGACCTGCCCATCGTGCGCATCACCAACCCGCTGGCCGGCCTGGTCACGGGCTACCAGGTGCTGGACGCCGCGCAGGCCACCGCCGCCGGCCGTGCCAGGATCGCGTTCGCCGCCGCGGTGGGCGCGGTGCCGACCTGGGTGGACCCGGCCGTTCCGGAGCCGGCCCCGCTCGACTTCGACGCCCAGGAACGCACCCAGTACACCGCCTTCCGCTCCAGCACCCTGCCGTTCGCCTTCCTGGGCCGCGCCGAGCTGGAGGCGCGGGCCGGCGGGGTGTACTCGTGGAACACCGGGGTGGACTACACCCGGCAACTGCTGCGCTCGCCGAACCTGCCGCAGGTGGCGGCCCTGTACCAGCAGGCCGGGCTCAGCCTGTCCGACGACCTGGCCGCACTGGGCCGCGCGCCGCGGATCGCGGCCGACGTGGCCGCGGTGGACTACCTGGCGCGCAACCACGAGCCGACCGGCCAGCTGTCGGTGCCGGTGCTCGCCGTGCACACCACCGGCGACCCGCTGGTGGTGCCGTCCCAGGAGCGCGCGTACGCCACCTTCGTGCACCGGGCCGGCGACACCGGGCTGCTGCGGCAGGTGTTCACCCACCGCGCGGGCCACTGCAACTTCACCGGCGGCGAGCTTGTCGCCGCGCTGCACGCGATGGAGAGCCGGCTGGACGCCGGGCACTGGGGTGACCTGACCAGCCCGGAGGTGCTCAACGCGGTGGCCGCCGCGGCGGTGCCCGGCCCGGTCGCGCCGGCGTACCTGGACTACCAGCCGGCGCTGCCGGCCCGGCTCGGCTGCGTCCCGGCGGACCAGCGGTACCGGCCCGCCTGCTGACCGCACCGACCACCGGCGCAGCCTCGCCTCCGGCAGTACCCCGCTGGCCGGTTGTTACCGGGGGTGTGGGTTGGTGGGCCGGTCGAGGCGGTCCAGTTTGGCGCGGACGCGTTCGGCGTCGGGATGGTCGAGGTCGTCGAGGATGTCCAGGGCCTGCTGCCAGGCGGTGCGGGCGGCGTCGGGGTTGTCCGCGGCGTGATGGGTGTCGCCGAGGCGGGCGAGGGTGTCGGCTTCGTAGTAGCGGTCGCGGGTGAGGTCGATCGCGTGCTGGTAGCTGGTGACGGCCTCGGCGTGTTGGCCGAGGTGCTGGTGGGCGTAGCCGAGGCTCAGCCAGGTGCTGGCCTGCCCGTCGGTGTCGGCGTGTTCCCGGTGCAGGGTCAGGGCCTGCTGGCAGTGGGTGAGGGCCTGCTCGTGGTCGCCGAGCAGGGCGTGGAACCAGCCGACGTTGTTGAGGGCGTATGCCTGCCCGTACCGGTAGCCGCTGGCCCGGTACAGCTCGAGGGCCCGCTGGGAGTGGTCGAGGCCGTCGGCGGGGCGGCCCTGCTGTTCCCGCACCTCGGCGAGGACGAGATGGATGTGGGCCTGGCCGGTGCGGTCGCCGGCCCGGCGGTACAGCTCCAGGGCCTGCTGGAGCTGGGTGTGGGCGTGGTCGAGGTGGCCGAGGCGGATGTGGGCGTGGGCGAGGTTGTTGTGGGCCCGGGCCCCCGCCACGTGGTCGGCCAGCCGCCGGGCTGCGGCCACGGCGGCGCTCCGGGCGGCGAGCTGGCCCTGCCAGTGCCCGCGCCGGTAATGGAAGTCGACGAGGGTCCAGGCCAGTTGCCAGACGTGGGCGTCCAGACCGGTAGCGGCGGCCTGGCCGATGGCGGCGAGTGTACAGCTCGCCGAGCTGCGCCGCGGTGCAGTTGTTCTTCGAGCGGACCGCCGACCTGATCCGGTTGCGGGACGCGATCACCGCGGCGATCGGCGAGAGCGACGGCACCGCGTGAAGGGCCACGTGAGCCTGACGATCAGCCTTGCCGACTCCGGCGCGGCGAGGGTCGGTGACTGGCCGACCGCGATCGACGGCGCGTCCATCGTGGTGGTGGACGTCGGCCAGCAGACCACGCTGGCAATCCTGCGCACCGAGGCCGGCTGGCACCGCTTCGCCGCGGTCGCGGTGGAGGCTGCGAACCGGGCCCGGCAGGGCAGCAGCGGCGGCCAGCCGAGCGGCGGATCTACCGCCCGGTAGATCCGACCGGCGCGTACGGATTTCGAGCCGCTGAGACGGCCTGTACGACGATCACGGCCCGGCCGGGGTGAATGCCCCCGGCGGGGCCGCTGTTCGTGGCGGGGCAGGTCAGCGAGGGTGCGGCCCGTGCGCGTGGGGGAGCGGGGGCCGATAGCCTCTGGCATTATTTCCATAGGCTGTGCGGCCCGGGCGCGCGGGCTCACTTAGCGCAGTCCTGCGCGGAGTGTTCGGGACGGCTGAGGTTATCGAACGGCTGCGCTGTGACATTCGCTGGCGCATTCGGGGCCGTTATGACACAGCGGAATGCGCCAGCGCTAAACCGGAGTCCGAGCCGGGGTCGGTCTCCGGTTACGGCCACACGACGGGCTCGGCGGACTCCCACAGTGCGTCCACGTGCCGGACCGCGAGCTGATCGAAGATCCCGCCGTCCAGCCGGCGGCGCAAGTGCTGCACGGGGTAGTTGCCGTCAGAGATCCCGTGCGGCCACGTGACCAGGAGCGCGTCACTGTCGGCCCGGTACACAGACCGGCCGAACCCCAGTGCGCTCTCCCGGATCTGGACAACATCGCGCAGCGGCTCCAGGAACTGCCGGGTCTGATCGACGCGGGAACCCAGTGTCACGGGCGCCCCGGTGCTCCGCTCATCGGCCGCGACGATCGGGTTAGCACGGTCGCCCAGGATGAACCGCGCCCGGCAGCCGAGCTCGACCTTGGCCCGCAGCAGTTCCGACAGGTCGGGGATGAGTCGCCAGAGGAAGTAGAAGTCGAACGCCGAGACGGCGATCTCTTCGGTGGCGGACACGATGAGCTGCCGCCACTGTGGCAGCGCCTCATCGTGGCTGAGGTACACGGCGTGCACCTCGCGGTCCGGCCCGGTTTTGATCATGGCGCGGGCGGCCCTCGGCCAGATCTCCACTTCGTCACATCCCAGCGCCTCGGCCGCGGCCCAGCGCAACCGCGAGTGCGGCAGCCGGTCCTCGGTGATCCACCTTGTGATCGTCAGCGTGGCAGCGCCGATGATCTCGGCCAGCTCCCGCTCGGTCATCTTCGCCTCTGCGAGGCGACGGCGCAGCACGTCGTTACCCACACATCAGACGCTACCAAACTTGGTCAGGATCGTCGGTGGTACGTCATTCCCCGGGCCCTGGGACCGGTAGCACGCTGCGTGCATGAAGTCACCGGCCGGTAGCGCGCAGGAACCGAGGGGACACGCCGATCACCACGGCTCGGCACGGCCGGCCGGTGGCTTCACAACCCCCGCCCCGTCATGCAACGGGCAGCGCGGCGGGGATGGGCGGAGCGCAGCCGCCGGCACCGGATCCCCGGCGGCTGCGCTCTCCACCACGCTCTCCACCACGAACAGCACCAGGAACAGCGGCAGCTACCCGACCACCGCGGCCGACGTCGCGGACCGGATCGTCCCCCTCCGCGCCGCAGGGCTGCCCCCGGTCTCGATCGCGATGGCGTTGCGCGTGACCGTCGGGGAAGTCCGGTCCGGGCTCGCCGATGCGGAACGGCCACCCGGGACGCCGCACCACGGCGGGCTGATCCGCCCACACTGACTGAACGTCCCGCCGCGTCCGGACGCCTATGGCCGCCCCCGGCCCCGGACGTGTGCGGCAGCCGACCGAGCTGGAGGCCGGCACGGGCCCGTCCGGGCAGAGTCCCCCGGACGGGCCCCCACAGCTCCGGGGGTACGAAGACACCGACCACGGCCTCCGACGCGGCCAGAAGGCCGGGGAGATCGACGGGGTGCTCGGTGCTGAACCAGGAAAGCGCCTGCCCGTGGTCGGCGCCCGACGAGCCCGCTCCGGGGACCGCTCGTCCCACACCCTGTCGATCAGCGTCTCCACAGCGACCTGCCGGCCGGCGTCAACCGCCAGCGCCGCCAGCACCGCGCACCGCTGCGGCGGCCCGACGTCGACCACCCGACCCGACGCCACCACCACCACCGGCCCCAACAACCGAAAGTCCACCTCGCCCCCTCCTAAGCCCCGACCCGGCCGTCCTCGTCGAGGACGCACCCGCCGTCACCGTCGACCCGTCGTGCTAGCGGAGGGTCCCCGCGGCGAGGACGAGGATGGCGCGGGTCTGGTCGGTGATGCTCAGCCGGTTCTGTTCGACGACCGGGTCGGTGGCCTCGCCGGTGTCGGCCGGGCCGAAGTCGAGCGCTCGCAGGCGTAACGAGCGCTTCGTCATGTCCAGAATCTACTGCCGACGGCGGTCACCGGCGAGGATCCGCCGGCGCTGTCGGTACCGGGTGCGAAGATTGCCGCGTGAGTCTGTACCGGGACGACGCGGTGGTGCTGCGCCTGCAGAAGCTGGGCGAGGCCGACCGGATCGTCACGCTGCTCACCCGGCGGTACGGGCGGGTGCGCGCCGTGGCGAAGGGGATCCGCCGCACCAGGTCCCGGTTCGGCGCCCGGCTGGAGCTGGCCAGCCACGTCGACGTGCAGCTCTACACCGGGCGCACCCTGGACATCGTCACCCAGGTGGAGACCATCGAGCCGTACGGCGACCGGGTCGGTGCCGACTACCCGCGCTACACCGCGGCCACCGCCGTGCTGGAGACGGCCGAGCGGCTGGCCGCGGCCGAGGGCGAGCCGTCGCTGCGGCTGTACCTGCTGGCTGTCGGCGCGCTGCGCACCCTGGCCGAGCGCGGCCACGACCCGGGCCTGGTGCTGGACGCGTTCCTGATCCGGTCGATGGCGGTCGCCGGGTGGGAGCCGGCGCTGGCCGGCTGCGCCCGCTGCGGCGAGCCGGGGCCGCACCGGGCGTTCTCCATCCCGGTCGGCGGCGCCGTCTGCGGCGACTGCCGGCCGGCCGCCGCGGCCACCCCGCGGATCGACACGGTGTACCTGATGCGCGCGCTGCTCACCGGCGACTGGCCGGCCGCCGAGGCCACCGAGACGGCGGTCCGGCGGGAGGCCAGCGGGCTGATCGCCGCACACCTGCAGTGGCACCTGGAGCAGGGCCTGCGGTCGCTGCCGCTGGTGGAGCGCCAGTGACGGCACACGCGGACGTCGGGGTCGGCGAGGTGTCCGGGTGACGCGCACCGCGTACCGGCCGCCGTCCCGGCACCCGTCGGGCGCCCGGCCCCCGGCGATCCCCGCGGACCTGCTGCCGCGGCACGTGGCGCTGGTGATGGACGGCAACGGCCGCTGGGCGAAGGCGCGCGGGCTGCCCCGGACCCGGGGGCACGAGGCGGGTGAGGCGGCGCTGTTCGACGTGATCGAGGGGGCCATCGAGCTCGGCGTGAGGTACCTGTCGGCGTACGCGTTCTCCACCGAGAACTGGCGGCGCTCACCCGAGGAGGTCCGGTTCCTGATGGGGTTCAACCGGGCGGTGATCCGGCGCCGCCGGGACGACCTGCACGCGATGGGGGTGCGGGTGCGCTGGTCGGGGCGGCCGGGGCGGCTGTGGAAGAGCGTGATCGACGAGCTGCGGTCGGCGCAGGAGCAGACCCGGCACAACGACGTGATCACCCTGCAGTTCTGCGTGAACTACGGCGGCCGGGCGGAGATCGCCGACGCGGTGGCCGCCATCGCCCGGGACGCCCGGGACGGCCGGCTCAACCCGGACCGGATCGACGAGCGCACCCTGCGGCGGTACCTGTACGCACCCGAGATCCCGGACGTGGACCTGTTCATCCGGTCCTCCGGCGAGCAGCGCACCAGCAACTTCCTGCTCTGGCAGTCCTCCTACGCGGAGCTCGCGTTCGTGCCGACGCTCTGGCCGGACTTCGACCGGCGGCACCTGTGGTCGGCCGTGCAGTGGTACGCCGACCGGGACCGGCGGTTCGGCGCCGCCGTTCCCAACCCGGTTCCGGACCCGCTGTGACAGCATGTCGGATGTGACGGCACCGACCCGGACCCACCGGCCGCCGCCGAGTCCGCCAAGCCGCCCCAGGGTCAGCTCCACCGCGGTGCTGGCCGGCCTGCTGGTGCTGGTACTGGTCGCGCAGCCGCTGCTGTCCCGGCGGTTCAGCTCCGCGGCCCTGCAGACCTGGGCCACCGTGTTCGTCGCCGTCTGCGTGCAGGCGCTGCCGTTCCTGGTGCTCGGCGTGGTGGTCTCCGGCGCGATTTCGGCGTTCGTGCCGCCGGCCTTCTTCGCCCGCGCGCTGCCGAAGAACCGGTACGCCGCGGTGCCCGTGGCCGGCGCGGCCGGCGCGCTGCTGCCCGGCTGCGAGTGCGCCTCGGTGCCGGTCGCCGGCGGTCTGATGGCCCGCGGGGTGGCGCCGTCCGCCGCGCTAGCGTTCCTGCTGTCCTCCCCGGCGATCAACCCGGTGGTCGTGGTGGCCACCGCGGTGGCGTTCCCCGGCCGGCCGGAGATGGTCGGCGGGCGGTTCCTGGCCTCGCTGGCGGCGGCGGTGCTGGTCGGCTGGATCTGGGCCCGGGTGGGCCGGGAGGAGTGGATGTCCCGGCCGCGCCGCCCGGACACGGCCGGGATGAGCCGGGTGGAGGCCTTCCGGACCACCACCGTGCACGACTTCCTGCAGGCCGGCGGCTTCCTGGTGCTCGGCGGGCTGACCGCGGCCACCCTGAACGTCTTCGTGCCGCGGCAGATCCTGAACACCGTGGCGCACCACCGGTGGCTGGAGATCGGCGCGCTGTCGCTGCTGGCCGTGCTGCTGTGCGTGTGCTCCGAGGCGGACGCCTTCGTCGCGGCGAGCCTGTCGCAGTTCTCGCTCACCGCGCGGCTGGCGTTCCTGGTTGTCGGCCCGATGGTCGACGTGAAGCTGATCTCGCTGCAGGGCGGCACCTTCGGCTGGAAGTTCGCGGCCCGGTTCGCGCCGCTGACATTCGTGGTCGCGGTGGCCTGCGCCGTACTGGTGGGGGAGTGGCTGCTGTCATGAACCGCGACACCGGCAACGTGCTGCTCGTGCTGCTCGGCGGCGCGGTGCTGCGGATCTCGGTCGGCGACACCTACCTCAGGTACGTCAAGTCCACACTGCAGATCCCGCTGATCCTGACCGGCGCCATCCTGGTGCTGCTCGGCCTGGTGGCGCTGTGGCGGGAGAACCCCGGCCGCGGCGCCGCCGCCACCCGCCGGGTGCCGGCACCCGGCCTGCCGGCGAACGCCGCACCGGCACCCGGCGCGTACACCGGCCACGTGCCGGCGGTCGCCGCAGATGGTCACGTACCGATCGTCGACGCACACGGCCACGCGCACGGCACCCGGATGGCCTGGCTGCTGCTGCTGCCGGTGCTGGCGATCTTCCTGGTCGCCCCGCCGGCGCTCGGCTCGTACGCGGCGGACCGGTCCACCGTCACCAGGGTGCCCGCGCAGAGCTCCGACTACCCGCCGCTGCCGGCCGGCGACCCGGTGACCATGCGGCTGGACGAGTACGAGGCCCGGGCGGTCTGGGACGCCGGCCGGACACTGGCCGACCGCCGCTTCAAGCTCACCGGCTTCGTCACGGACAAGCCTGGCGGCGGGTACTACGTCACCCGGCTGGTGATCACCTGCTGCGCCGCGGACGCTGTCGCGGTGCGAATCCTGGTCAGCGGGGACGCCGGCAGCTTCAGCAGGGACACCTGGGTCGAGGTGACAGGCCGCTACGACGGGATCGACCACTCCCGGGAGAAGTCCATCGGGCCGATCGCCACCATCAATGCCGAGTCGGTCCGGCCCGTCAAGACCCCGAAGGAGCCGTACGAAACCTGACCGCGGGCGCTCAGCCCACGGTGTACTGGCGCACCGCCGCGGCGAGCACCAGGGCGATCACGAGCACCCGGACCAGCCGGCCGCTGGGCTGCAGCACGGGCCAGCTCAGGTAGCACAGCCAGCCCAGCAGCAGCGCCAGGACGGCGAGCAGGAGCGCGCCGCCGGGTCCCCGGAGCAGCAGCCCGGCCACGGTGAGCCCGAGCACCACCACCAGCGGCAACCAGGTCGGCAGCCGGCGCAGCCGTCCGAGCAGCGCCGCGCTGCGTTGCTCGACCCGGCGGCGGAACGGCTCCGGCATCGACTGCGTCCTTCCTCGGTACGGTAGGGCCCTCATCTTCGCAGGCGGGTAGTTCCCGGAAGGAGCGCGGCGGGGTGCTGGTGGTGACCCGGTTCACGGTCCCGGAGCAGGAGTCGGCATCGTTCGCCGACCGGGCCGGTAAGGCGCTCGGTGCGATGGCCGGCTGCCCCGGTTACCTGCGCGGCTCACTCGGCCGGGCAGCCGACGACCCGACCAGGTGGGTGCTGGTCACCGAGTGGGAGGGCGTGGGCGCATACCGGCGGGCGCTGTCGCGGTACGAGGTGAAGGTCACCGCCACCCCGCTGCTGGCCAGCGCGCACGACGAGCCGAGCGCGTTCGAGGTGCTGCGGGAGGCGACCCCGGGCGGGCCGGTGACCGAGCACCGGCCCGATCGCGGGATGATGACCCGAGCCCGTGACGCGCAGCCGTCAGGACCAGATCAGGAGCCGAGATGACCATGCCTCCCGGTGGTTACCCGGGGCAGCCGCAGGACCCGCAGCAGCCTGAGCGCTTCCCGCCGCCCGGCGGGTTCCCCCCGCCCGGCAACGCCGGAACCCCCGGCGGACACGGCGATCCCGGCGGCCCGCAGCACGGCGGCCCGCAGTACGGCGGCCCGCAGTACGGCGGCCCGCAGTCGGGTGGCCCGCAGTCGGGTGGCCCGCAGCACGGCGGCCCGCAGTCGGGTGGCCCGCAGTACGGCGACCCGCAGTCGGGTGGCCCGCAGTCGGGCGGCTGGGCGCCGGCTCCCACGCCCCGCAGCAACCGCACGCCGCTGATCATCGCGGTGCTCGCGGTGCTCGCGGTGGTGCTGTCCGGGGCCGCTTGGGCGGTTACCCGCGGCGGCAACGACCCGAAGGCGCAGGCGGACAAGTTCATGACGGCCGTGCAGCACGGCAACCTCGACGACGCCAGGAAGCTGCTGTGCAAGGACGGCCGGGACAAGTTCGGCACCGCCGGCGAGCTGAGGGAGCAAATGGTCGGCAGCGGCGAGATCGCCGGCTTCACATCGGGCGGGGTAAGCGATGCCACGTTCCAGGGCGACAGGCGCAAGGACGTCGAGGTGAGCGTGCAGATGAAGGACGGCACCACGAAACAGGTGACGCTCAGCATGACGAAGGAGAGCGGCAAGTACTTGGTCTGCGGCTTCTGACTCAACACCACACACGACGTCCGAGCGAGGGACACGACATCATGACGCAGCCACCGGGTTGGGATCCGAACCAGAACCCGTACGGACCCGGGCCGGGTCACGGCGGTCAGTACCCGCAGTACGGCGGCCCCGGCCCGCAAGGCCCGCCGCAGGGTCCCGGTCCGCAGGGTCCCGGTCCGCAGGGTCCCGGCCCGCAGGGTCCCGGCCCGCAAGGTCCGCCGCAGGGGCCCGGTCAGCAGGGACCCGGCCCGCAGGGCCCGCCGCAGGGACCCGGTCAGCAGGGACCCGGCCCGCAGGGCCCGCCGCAGGGACCAGGTCCGCAGGGCCCGCCGCCGTACGGCGGGCCGCCCCCGCAGTACGGCCAGCCCCCGCAGTACGGCCAGCCTCCGCAGGTCGGCCAGCCTCCGCCGTACGGGCCGGAGCACACCCAGCAGCTCCCGCAGCCGCCGTACGGGCCGGAGCACACCCAGCAGCTTCCGCAGCCGCCGTACGGGCCGCCGCAGCCGCCTTACCCGGGCGGGCCGCCGAGCTACCTCGGGCCGCCGATGCCGCCGCCGCGCCGCGGGAACAAGGCGCCACTGCTGATCGGCCTGGCCGTGCTCCTGGTGGGCGCGCTGGTCGCGGGCATCGTGTTCTTCGCCACCAGGAACGACGACACCACCAACACCTCGTCCACCACCACCCCGACGGCCACCGTCACCCCGTCGCCGTCGGCGTCACCGACCGACACGCCGACCGAGACCGAGTCGCCCACCCCCAGCTCGAGCGGCGGCGACAGCGAGGCGCCCAGCGACTCCGCCGCGCAGGGCGCCGCCGAGGAGTTCATGGGCGACCTGAAGGACAAGCTGTTCAACCTGGCCTGGATCCAGCTCTGCGACGCCGGCCAGAAGCGGTTCGTCAACGGCGCCGCGCTGCAGAAGGAGCTCGGCCTGGACAAGAAGTCGGTCGGCGACTACCAGATCAGCAAGGTCGAGCCGGGAGTCTTCAACGGCGACCCCCGCAAGGAGGTCAGCGTCAAGGTGACGTACACGCCGAAGGGCGGCGAAACCCTGACGTTGAGCGTCACCCAGGAGCACGACGAGGCAAAGATCTGCGGCTTCTAGGCGCCTTGCGTAGCACCGGTATCGGGTCGGCCGCCGGCGGCCGCGTTGGGTAACCTTGGCGCTTCGCGCTGAACCCCTCGCCGACCGCCAGCCGGATGGAGTGACCGTGCCCGCAGACCGCCTCGAAACCATTGTCAGCCTCGCCAAGCGCCGGGGGTTCGTCTTCGCCAGCGGCGAGATCTACGGCGGAACGCGGTCTGCCTGGGACTACGGCCCGCTCGGCGTGGAGTTGAAGGAGAACATCCGGCGGCAGTGGTGGCGGGCGATGGTCACCTCCCGCGACGACGTGGTCGGGCTGGACTCCGCGGTGGTCCTGCCGCGCGAGGTGTGGGTCGCCTCCGGGCACGTGGACACGTTCGCCGACCCGTTGACCGAGTGCCTGTCCTGCCACAAGCGGTTCCGGGTGGACCACCTGGAGGAGGCGTACGAGGCGAAGAAGGGGCGCCCGCCCGAGCACGGCCTGGCCGACATCAACTGCCCGAACTGCGGCAACAAGGGCTCGTTCACCCCGCCGCGGATGTTCAACGGGCTGCTCAAGACCTACCTCGGCCCGGTGGAGGACGAGTCGGGGCTGCACTACCTGCGGCCGGAGACCGCCCAGGGCATCTTCGTCAACTACAAGAACGTGGAGCAGGCCGCCCGCAAGAAGCCGCCCTTCGGCATCGCCCAGGTCGGCAAGAGCTTCCGCAACGAGATCACCCCGGGGAACTTCATCTTCCGGACCCGCGAGTTCGAGCAGATGGAGATGGAGTACTTCGTCCAGCCGGGCACCGAGGACGGGTGGCACGACTACTGGCTGGCCGAGCGGAAGCGGTGGTACACCGACCTCGGCATCGCCGAGCAGCACCTGCGGCTGTACGAGCATCCCAAGGACAAGCTCTCGCACTACTCCAAGCGGACCGTCGACATCGAGTACAGGTTCGACTTCGCCGGCACCGAGTGGGGTGAGCTCGAGGGCATCGCCAACCGCACCGACTTCGACCTGTCCACGCACAGCCAGCACTCCGGCGTGGACCTGTCCTACTTCGACCAGGACAAGGGTGAGCGGTGGGTGCCGTACGTCGTCGAGCCGGCCGCCGGGCTGACCCGGTGCGTGCTGGTCTTCCTGCTGGAGGCGTACGCCGAGGACACCGCCCCGAACGCGAAGGGCGTACCGGAGAAGCGCACCGTGCTGCGGCTGGACCACCGGCTGGCCCCGGTGAAGGTCGCGGTGCTGCCGCTGTCCCGCAACGCCGACCTCTCGCCCAAGGCCCGCGACCTGGCGGCCGACCTGCGGCGCGCCTGGAACGTGGACTTCGACGACGCCGGCGCGATCGGCCGGCGGTACCGGCGGCAGGACGAGATCGGCACCCCGTACTGCGTCACGGTGGACTTCGACACCCTCACCGACAACGCGGTGACCGTCCGGGAGCGCGACTCGATGAAGCAGGAGCGGATCGGGCTGGACCAGGTCCGCGGCTTCCTCGCCGAACGGCTCCTGGAGTGTTGAGAAGCCCGGCCGTAACCCGCCGATCGGGGCCTCGTTGGGACAGGTGCCGGCGCCGGAGCGATCCGGGTCGGTGACCTGACCCACCCTGACCCACCCTGGTCCGCGCCGACGTACCGCCACCTGATGGTGGTACGCCGGCGCGGTCCTCTTTCTGCGCTCGGTGAAGGCGCCCGGTAGGGTCCGGACGAGGGATCCGCACAGGAGTCCGGGGCCCCCGGCGGCAGCGCTCGCCAGCGTGTCGGCCGGGGTGGAAACCGAGGGAGTGCCGCTGCCGTGTCCACGAAATTCGTCTACGACTTCGCCGAAGGCAACAGGGACATGAAGGACCTGCTCGGCGGCAAGGGCGCGAACCTGGCCGAGATGACCAACCTCGGGCTGCCCGTCCCGCCCGGGTTCACCATCACCACCGAGGCGTGCCGCGCGTACCTGACCGAGGGCGCCGAGCCGGCCAGCCTGCGGGACGAGGTCAGCCAGCACCTTGCGGCGCTCGAGCGGCGGATGGGCCGCAGGCTCGGCGACGCCGCGGACCCGCTGCTGGTCAGCGTGCGGTCCGGGGCGAAGTTCTCCATGCCCGGGATGATGGAGACGGTGCTCAACATCGGGCTGAACGACGAGTCGGTGCACGGCCTCGCCGCGCGGGCCGACGGCAACGAGCGCTTCGCCCAGGACTCCTACCGGCGGCTGATCCAGATGTTCGGCAGGACCGTGCTGGGCATTGAGGGCGAGCTTTTCGAACACGCCCTCGACGACGCCAAGAAGGCCCGGGGCACCACGAACGACCTCGACCTGGACGCGGAGGACCTGCGCGGCGTGGTGGAGACGTTCAAGGGCATCGTGCGCGAGCACGCCGGGCGGGAGTTCCCGCAGGACCCGCGCGAGCAGATGGACCTCGCGGTGAAGGCCGTCTTCGACTCCTGGAACGCCCCCCGCGCGATCCTGTACCGGCGCCAGGAGCGGATCCCGGCCGACCTCGGCACCGCGGTGAACGTGGTGACCATGGTCTTCGGCAACCTCGGCATGGACTCCGGCACCGGCGTGGCGTTCACCCGCGACCCGGCGACCGGCGCGCAAGGTGTCTACGGCGACTACCTGCAGAACGCGCAGGGCGAGGATGTGGTGGCCGGCATCCGGAACACCCTGCCGCTGGCCGAGTTGGAGCGGATCGACAAGAAGTCCTACGACCGGCTGCTCGAGATCATGGAGACACTGGAGCGGCACTACAGGGACCTGTGCGACATCGAGTTCACCATCGAGCGCGGCAACCTGTGGATGCTGCAGACCCGGGTGGGCAAGCGGACCGCGGCGGCCGCGTTCGTGATCGCCACGCACTTCGTCGACGACGGGCTGATCGACACCGACGAGGCGCTGACCCGGGTGACCGGCGGGCAACTCGCCCAGCTCATGTTCCCCACCTTCGACGAGAAGGCCGAGACCGAGCAGATCGCCAAGGGCATCGGGGCCAGCCCGGGCGCCGCGGTGGGCAAGGCGGTCTTCGACAGCGCCCGCGCCGAGGAGATGGCCGCCGGCGGCGACCGGGTCATCCTGGTCCGCCGGGAGACCAACCCGGACGACCTGCCCGGCATGATCGCAGCGCAGGGGATCGTCACCTCCCGCGGCGGCAAGACCTCGCATGCCGCCGTGGTGGCCCGCGGGATGGGCAAGACCTGCGTGTGCGGCGCCGAGGAACTCGACGTCGAGGTGAAGGCGCGCCGGTTCACCGCGCCCGGCGGGGTGGTCGTCAACGAGGGCGACCTGATCTCCATCGACGGCACCACGGGGGCGGTGTACGTCGGTGAGGTGCCGGTGCAGCCGAGCCCGGTGGTGCAGTACTTCGAGGGCACCCTGACCGCCGACGCGGACCCGCTGGTGGCGGCCGTGCACCGGCTCGTCACGCACGCCGACGAGGCCCGGCGGCTCGGCGTCCGGGCGAACTCCGACAACCCGGAGGACTCCGAGCGGGCCCGCCGCTTCGGCGCCGCCGGCATCGGGCTGTGCCGTACCGAGCACATGTTCCTCGGCGACCGCCGGCAGCTCGTGGAGAAGCTGATCCTGGCCGAGTCCGACCAGGAGCGGGCGGAGGCGCTGGACGGGCTGGAGCCGCTGCAGAAGGAGGACTTCGTCGGCATCTTCGCGGCGATGGACGGCCTGCCGGTGACCGTGCGGCTGCTGGACCCGCCGCTGCACGAGTTCCTGCCGGACCTGACCGAGCTGTCGGTGCGCGTCGCGGTCGCGGAGGCCCGCGGCGAGCAGGACGAGGACGCCGAACGGCTGCTGACCGCGGTGCAGCGGCTGCACGAGCAGAACCCCATGCTGGGCCTGCGCGGGGTGCGCCTCGGGCTGGTCATCCCGGGGCTGTTCGGCATGCAGGTACGGGCCATCGCCGAGGCGGCCGCCGAGCGGAAGGCGGCCGGCGGCGACCCGCGCCCGGAGATCATGATCCCGCTCGTCGGTGCGGTGCAGGAACTGGAGATCATCCGCGAGGAGGCCGAGGGCATCCTGGCCGCGGTGGCGGAGGAGACCGGGCAGCAGGTGCACACCCTGATCGGCACCATGATCGAGGTGCCGCGGGCGGCGCTGACCGCCGGGCAGATCGCCGAGGCGGCCGAGTTCTTCAGCTTCGGCACCAACGACCTGACCCAGATGGGCTGGGGCTTCTCCCGGGACGACGTGGAGGCGGCGTTCTTCTCGCAGTACCTGGACAAGGGCATCTTCGGGGTGTCGCCGTTCGAGTCGCTGGACACCGACGGCATCGGCCGGCTGGTGCGGATTGCCGTGGAGGAGGGCCGGGCCGTGCGGCCGGACCTGAAGATCGGCGTCTGCGGCGAGCACGGCGGCGACCCCGACTCGGTGCACTTCTTCCACGATGCCGGCCTGGACTACGTCTCCTGCTCGCCGTTCCGGGTGCCGGTGGCGCGGCTGGAGGCGGGCCGCGCGACGATCACCTCCGGCGGCAGCGACAGCCGGTAGCTGGCTCGCCCAGGCTGGTTAATCCGGGCCGGATTCCTGCCTGTCCATCGTTGTCCGGGCAAAGCTCCACCGGACTGTCGGCACCGCCGGGTACGGTGCGGGGGACGGGTGAGGCATCGGGTCCGCGTCGGGGCGGCTCCGGTTGGCAGCAAGGAGGATATGGCGGTGTTCTCCCGGAAACCAAGGGAGCCCGCCCGGGTGCGGCCGTCCCTCGAGTTGTTGCAGAACATCCTGCGCGAGCTCGATATCCGCTCCTTCGTTGACGACGAAGGCGATCTGGGCTGCATCTGGGAAGGGTGTCGGATCTACTTCTTCTTCGCCGGCCCGGACCAGGAGATCCTGCGCGTGCAGGCCATCCTGGACCGGCGCTTCGACATCGACCAGAAGCCGTGGCTGCTCGACGTCGCCGACGACTGGAACCGGACCCGGATGTTCGGCAAGGCGTACACCTCCGTCGGCGACGACGGCCGGGTGGGGCTGTGCGCCGAGCACGTCTTCGACTTCGCGGTGCCGGTCGAACGGTCGGTGCTGGTCTATATGGTGCGCTGGTGGATCTCCTCGCTGCTGAAGTTCTCCTCGTGGGCGGGGGGAGCGGGTGTGACGTCGTGACGGCGACATCCCCGGAACGCCCGCGGCCGGGTCCGCCCGCCGGGCGGGCAGCACCTGCTACGGGTCGCTGACCGGGTCGCTGACCGGGGTCGGTGACCGGCAGGGCGTCGCAATGCGGCTCCAACGGCCATCCGGCCACCGGACCGGATGTTTGTGACGTCGCGAGAGACGGCGTCGTACCTCGCGGATAGGCTCCAGGCAATGACATACAGCGGGCACGACCGGGCGCGCCGGGTGGCCGAGCCGGCGAAGCGGGCCAGCCCGGGCGGCGGAGTGCCGCGCGGGGAGTTCGAGCGGGACCGGGCCCGGGTGCTGCACTCCTCCGCGCTGCGCCGGCTCGCGGCCAAGACGCAGGTCGTTGCGCCCGGGGAGGACGACTTTCCGCGCAACCGGCTGACGCACTCCCTCGAGGTGGCGCAGATCGGCCGTGAGATCGGCGCGGCGCTCGGCTGCGACCCGGACGTCGTGGATGCGGCGGGGCTGGCGCACGACCTCGGCCACCCGCCGTTCGGGCACAACGGCGAGGACGCGCTGGACGCGGTGGCCCGGCCCTGCGGCGGGTTCGAGAGCAACGCGCAGACGCTGCGGGTACTCACCCGGCTCGAGGCCAAGGTCGTCGACGCCGACGGCACGCCGGCCGGCCTCAACCTGACCCGGGCCACCCTGGACGCCTGCTGCAAGTACCCGTGGCCACGCGGCGGCCCGGGGATGCGCAAGTTCGGCGTGTACGCCGACGACCTGCCAGCGTTCGACTGGATCCGGGACGGGGCGCCCGAGCCCCGCCGGCGCTGCCTCGAGGCGCAGGTGATGGACTGGGCCGACGACGTGGCGTACTCGGTGCACGACCTGGAGGACGGGATGTACGCCGGGCACATCCGGCTGGCCGTGCTGGCCGACCCGGACGAGCGCGACGCGCTGGCCGACCTGGTCGCGGCGACGTACTCCGCGGAGACCCCTGCCGACCTGCGCGCGGTGCTGGACGACCTGCTCGCGCTGCCGCCGCTGGCCGAGATCGCCCGCTACGACGGCAGCTTCGGCGCGCAGGTGGCGCTGAAGCGGGCCACCAGCGAGATCGTCGAGCGGTTCTCCGCGGCCGCGGTGGGAGCGACCAGGGCGGCCACCGGGGAGGTCGCCGGGGACGGGCCAGCCGGGGACGGGCCAGCCGGGGACGGGCCAGCCGGGGACGGGCCAGCCGGGGACGGGCCACTGGCGCGGTACGCCGCCGATCTGGTGGTGCCCCGGCGGGCCGCCGCCGAGTGCGCGGTGCTCAAGGGGGTGGCGCTGCGGTACGTGATGCAGCGGCAGGCCGCCGAGCCGCTGCACGCCCGGCAGCGCGAGCTGCTCACCGAGCTGGTGGCCGAGCTGGTGTACCGCGCACCGGACACACTGGAACCGGCGCTCCGCCCCGACTGGGCCGCCGCGCCCGACGACGCCGCCCGGCTGCGTGTGGCGATCGACCAGGCGGCGCGCCTGACCGACACCTCGGCCCAGGCCTGGCACACAAGGCTGACCGGCCGGGACCGCCGGCTGATCTCGTGACGGGACGCGCAAGGAGGCGTAGATGGATCGTACGTTCGTGATCGTCGGGGCGAGCCTTGCCGGGGGGAAGGCCGCCGAGACCCTGCGGAACGAGGGCTTCGACGGGCGGGTGGTGCTGATCGGCGCCGAACCGGAGCGGCCGTACGAGCGGCCACCGCTGTCCAAGGACCTGCTGCTGGGCAAGGGCAGCCGGGAGCAGGTGTTCCTGCACCCGGCGGAGTGGTACGCCGAGCACGACATCGAGCTGCTGACCTCCACCCGGGTGGCCGCGATCGACCGGACGGCCCGCGAGGTGGAGCTGGCCAGCGGCGAGCGGGTCGGGTACGACGCACTGCTGCTGTCCACCGGGTCGCAGGTGCGGCGACTGGACGCGCCGGGCGCGGACGCCAACGGGGTGCTGTACCTGCGCACGCTCGCCGACTCCGAGCGGATCGGCGCGGCGCTGCGCGAGGGCGCCCGGCTGGTGGTGGTCGGCGCCGGCTGGATCGGGCTCGAGGTGGCCGCCGCGGCGCGTACCCACGGCGCTGAGGTGGTCGTGGTGGAGCTGGCCGCGCTGCCGCTGCAGCAGGTGCTCGGCGACGAGCTGGCCAGGGTGTTCCGCGACCTGCACGTCCAGCACGGGGTGGACTTCCGGTTCGGCACCTCGGTGGCCGGGATCCGCAGCGCCGGCGGCCGGGTCGAGGCGGTGGCGCTCACCGACGGCGCCGAGCTGCCGGCCGACACGGTCGTGGTAGGCGTCGGGATCCGGCCGGCCACCGAGCTGGCCGAGGCGGCGGGGCTGGAGGTGGACAACGGCGTGCTGGTGGATGCCGCGATGCGCACCTCCGACCCGGCGGTCTACGCCGCGGGTGACGTGGCGAACCGGCTGCACCCCCTGCTGGGCACCCGGATCCGGGTCGAGCACTGGGCGAACGCGCTCGACGGCGGCCCGGCCGCGGCGCGGGCCATGCTGGGGCTGGACGCGGGCTTCCAGAACCTGCCGTACTTCTACACCGACCAGTACGACCTTGGCATGGAGTACGCCGGGCACGTCGAGCCGGGCGGCTACGACCGGGTGGTGTACCGCGGCACGCCCGGCCCGGACCGGGAGTTCATCGCGTTCTGGACCTCCGGCGGGCGGGTGCTGGCCGGGATGAACGTCAATGTCTGGGACGTCTCCGACGCCATCCAGGCGCTGGTCCGCTCAGGCAAGTCGATCGACCCGGCCCGGCTGGCCGATCCCGAGATCCCCCTGGACGAGCTGGTATAGCGCCACGTGCAGGTGCCGGTATTGGCGGCCGGCTGAGCGCGCTCAGGCGGGGGGCGCCCATTGCGGGTCGCGGCCGAACGCGGCCAGCAGCCGGTCCTGGGCGCTCGCGCCGTCCGGCACCGTGGACCGGGGCCCGACGATGCCGGCCCCGCGGTACAGCTCCTCCCGTTCGGCGAACCACCCGGCGACCGCGTCCACCACGTCGGCCGGCAGCGCGGTGTCGCCGCCGGTGGCCACCGCGACGTCCCAGCCGTGGATCAGGTGGTCCGCGGCGAGCTGCGAGGCGTACTCGGCGGCCGTCTCGTCGCCGTACGACAGGTGCACCGTGACCGCGTCACGCACCCCGACCGGCACCACCTCGGCCGCCTCCGCCCAGGCCGTCTCGGCCGCCGCGACGGGGTCCGAACCCAGCAGGTCACCGGACAGCGCGTCCCCCACCTCGGCGATGGTGCGGCCGGACATCAGCGGCGGTGTCCACCGGTCCTCACCGACCACGTGGTTGACCAGCTCCCGGGTGTTCCACTCGGCGCACGGCGTCGGCCGGTCCCAGGCACCGGCCGGCACTGCCCGCACCGCGTCCCGGAAGTACTCCCCGGCAAGGCGGTGTGTCTCGATGATGTCCATGTTGATCCCTCCGGTGTCCAGTTCGCGCGTGCCGTAGCTCACCAGAGTCTCCCCCGATCCCCCGAGTTGACCATGTTCCGCCGCGCGCGGGCGGACGGCTGGGAGTGCGCGGCTGCTGACCTGCCGGCAGCGCCTAGACTCGGGCGCTGTGGCAGGGCGGATCCGCGATGAGGACATCACCGTGGTCCGCGAGCGTTCGCCGATCGCAGACGTCATCGGGGAGTACGTCCAGCTACGCAACGCCGGCGGGGGGTCGCTGAAGGGGCTCTGCCCGTTCCACGACGAGCGTTCCCCGTCGTTCAACGTGACCCCGGCGCGCAACCTGTTCTACTGCCTGGCCGGTGAGACCAGGGTGCTGACCGCGGAGGGTGTGCGTCCGATCCGCGAACTCGCCGGCGGCACCCACCGGGTGCTGGCCCGCGACGCCCAGTGGGTGGACGCTCCGTTCTCCTCCTTCGGCGTGCAGCCCCTGATGCGCCTGGTACTGACCCGCAACGGGCAGACGAAGGAGATCCACGCGACGCCCGAGCACCGGTGGTTCGTGCGGTCCGGCGCGGACCGGCGGTCAACCCGCGAGGTCGTGACGAAGGACCTGCTCCCGGGCCACCGGCTCGCCTGGACGTTCCCGGTCTGCCGGATCAAGAACACCACGCCGTCCCCGTTCGGGATCGCCCATGGGATCACCTTCGGCGACGGCACCCTCAACGGCACGGGCAGCATGGCGCGGCTCGACCCGGTGAAGGACCAGCCGTTGCTGAAGTGGTTCCCGCTGAGCACGACCGCGGAGACCGGCCGCCAGATCCTCGTGCACCACCTGCCGCGGTTCTTCAAGGAGGTGCCGCCGCTCACCGAGTCCGTTCCATACCTGTACGGCTGGCTTGCCGGCTACCTGGCCGCGGACGGGCACGTCGCCAAGGACGGCACGGTCATGCTCAACTGCGCCAGCGCCGAAGCCCTCGAGCACGTGCGTGCCGTCTGCACCCGCCTCGGGATCGGCACCTACGGCGTGACCAGGCAGTGGCGGGCCGGCTTTCCCGGTCGCGGGCCCAGCCTGCTGTGCCGCGTGCACCTGGTGAACGAGGACCTGACGGAGGACTTCTTCCTGAACGACGAGCACCGGATCCGGTTTGCCGGCACGGACAAGAAGTGTGCCCGGCGGGGCTGGGTGGTGCGTTCGGTCGAGCCGACCGAACGGGTGGAGGAGGTCTATTGCGCCACCGTCGAACGGGGGCACGCCTTCGTCCTCGAGGACAACATCCTCACCGGGAACTGCTTCGGCTGCGGGCAGGGCGGGGACGTCATCCGGTTCGTGGAGAAGATCGACCACCTGTCGTTCAACGAGGCGGTGGAGAGGCTGGCCGCCCGGGCCGGGTTGCAGCTGCGTTACGAGCAGGGCGGCTCCGCGCCGGTGCGGCAGCAGGGGCAGCGCGCCCGGCTGGTCGAGGCGCACGGCCTGGCCGCCGAGTTCTACGCCGGGCTGCTGGCCGAGTCGGCGGAGGCGCGGCCGGCGCGGGACTTCCTGGCCGAACGCGGCTTCGACGTGGGTGCCCCCGAGGTGGCCCGGTACGGCTGCGGGTACGCGCCGTCCGGCTGGGAGGCGCTGTCCAGGCACCTGGCAGGCAAGGGCTTCACCGCGCAGGAGCTGATCACCGCCGGGTTGTCCCGGCAGTCGCAGCGCGGCGGGCTGATCGACCGTTTCCACCGGCGGCTGCTGTGGCCGATCCGGGACGTGACCGGCGACGTGGTCGGATTCGGCGCCCGCCGGCTCTTCGAGGACGACCCGGTCGAGGCCAAGTACCTGAACACCCCGGAGACGCCGCTGTACAAGAAGTCGCACGTGCTGTACGGGCTGGATCTGGCCAGGCGCGAGATCGGCCGGCAACTGCGCGCGGTGGTGGTGGAGGGCTACACCGACGTGATGGCCTGCCACCTGGCCGGCGTACCCACCGCGGTGGCCACCTGCGGCACCGCGTTCGGCACCGAGCACATCGGCGTGCTGCGCCGGCTGCTGATGGACTCCGACGCCTTCCGCGGCGAGGTCATCTTCACCTTCGACGGCGACGCGGCCGGGCAACGGGCCGCGCTGCGGGCCTTCGAGCAGGACCAGCGGTTCATGACGCAGCTGTTCGTCGCGGTCGAGCCTGGCGGCATGGACCCGTGCGAGCTGCGGCAGGCCAGGGGCGACGCCGCGGTGCGGGACCTGGTGGCGCGGCGCCGGCCGCTGGTGGACTTCGCGCTGCGCAGCGCGGTGGGGCGGTACGACCTGGACACCGCCGAGGGGAAGGTCGGCGCGCTCGGCGAGGCCGTCCCGATCGTGGCGCGGATCAAGGACGAGGCGCTGCGGGACGAGTACGCGCGGCGGCTGGCCGGGATGGTCGGGCCGGACGACCCGGACGAGGTGGTGCGGCGGGTGCGGGCGCGGACCGGGACGGCGGCGCCGCCACCGCGGCGGGCGGCCGCACCGCGCCGCGACGACCCGGCGCTGCAGGTGGAACGGGAGGCGCTGAAGCTGGCGGTGCAGGCACCGGTGCTGGCCGGTCCGCTGTTCGACGCCGTAGAGGAGGCCGCCTTCACCGACCCGACGTACCGGTCCGTCCGGGCCGCGGTGGCCGCTGCCGGCGGTACCGCCGCCGGCCGGGCCGGGCCGGAGTGGGTGGGCCGGGTGGCCGACGGGTGCCCGGACCTGTTGGCCCGCTCGCTGGTCACCGAGCTTGCGGTGGAGCCGCTGCGGACCACCGGCGAACCGGACGCGCGGTACGTGGCCGGCACCGTGTCCCGGCTGCAGGAGCTGAAGGTGAGCCGCGACATCGCCCGGCTGAAGTCCCGGCTGCAGCGGCTCAACCCGGTCGAGCAGCCGGAGGAGTACACCGCGCGGTTCGGCCAGCTCGTGGGGCTGGAGCAGTTGCGCCGCGGGCTGCGGGAGCAGGCCCTGGGCGGGATGTGATGCGCCTGCCGCTGCGTCTGCCCCTGCCCCGGCCGCGTCGCGAGCGGCCGCCCGCGGACGTGGTCCGCCTGCTGGACCCGGACGAGCGGGTCACGGCGTGGGCTGACCTGGCCGGCGGCGGGGTGGCGGTGGCGACGCCGCTCGGGCTCTGGCTGCCGTCCTCGGGCGATCATGTGCGCGTTCGGTGGCACCTGATCGACAAGGCAACCTGGAACCCACCGCGGCTGGCGCTCACCGTGGCCACCGAGGGGGAGCCGGTGGGCGGCGCCGCCGTGCTGGTCGAGCAGCCGACGCGGCCGCTGACGCTGACGGCCGCCCGGAACCTGCCCAAGGAGGTACGGGACCGGGTCACCCGCTCGGTGCGGCACTCCGCGCACCATCCGCTGGCGCCGCGCGGCGGCGTGTGGGTGGTGGCGCGGCGGGTGGCCGGACGGGACGGGCTGGTGTGGCAGGTACGGTTCGACCCGGGCACCGACGCCGGGGACCCGCTGCTGCGCGAGCAGGTCACCCGGCTGGTGGCCGCCGCCCGGCAGGCGCTGACCCCGGTAATCTAGGGGCCCGGTCCGGCGGCTGCCGCCCTACGGCATCGACCCGTTCACGGTGGCCCTCGGCGGCTGGTGCGGCGCATGCTCGTGGTCGTGCCCGAAGTGCAGCGCGCCGGCCGCCTTGCCGCGGGCCCGGTTGGCCAGGTCGGTAGCCTGAGCGCCCAGGATCCCGGCGGTGCTCTGCACCGTGGGATGGTCCTTCAGCCTGCGGGCCGCCCGGGCGATCTGCTCGTACCGTTGCCGCCCAGCGCGGGTACCCAGCACGTACCCCACCGCGAGCCCCACCACCAGTATCAGCTTGCGCATGTCAGCCTCCCGGACCATCGTGGTTCCATACTGGCCTACCCACTCCCGGCGGTCAGCACCCCGCACAGGCGAGCCCCGGGCACAATGATGTACTGTTGCCGCTCGTCACGGTCTGCGCCGTCGGCCGGTCCCCCGTAGCTCAATTGGCAGAGCATGCGACTGTTAATCGCAGGGTTGTTGGTTCAAGTCCAACCGGGGGAGCTTCCCTTGCAGGTCAGCGCTTCAGGTGGCCTCGCCGTCAAGATCGTCACCACCCTTTACCCCCACAGAACGGTCTGACTCGACATCGAAGGCGCGTTCGAGCGCTTCCGCGGCGGCCGGGCTGGCGACCTTGCGGCCCATGTACACGTCCTGGGTCATCGACGGTCGGGAGTGCCCGAGCTGGTCGGCAACCGCCCGGGCGCTCAGCCCCGCCTCGTCGAGCATGGTCGCCGCGGTCTTGCGGAACACGTGCGAGGTCACCCAGCCGTACCCCGCGGCGTCCCGAGCCGTCCGGAAGTCGCGGGAGGTGTTCGACGGGTCGCGCAGGCCGCCGATGCTGTCCGGGAACACAGGGCCGTCCAGGTCCTCGGCGTCGGCGTGGCGCTTGCGGAGCATGTCCAGCGCCCAGGACGGCAGGGCGAGCGTGCGTTCCCCGGCCGCGGTCTTGGTGGACTTGCGGACCAGGCCACGGCCCTTGATCCGGACCACGTTGTGATCAACCGCCACGCTGCCCGCTTCAAGGTCAACGTCGGGCCAGTAGACGGCCAGCGCCTCGCCGATCCGGACGCCGGTGGCGAGCATGAACCGGGTCAGGTCCGGCAGATCCTTCCGGACGGCGGCCGGGTCCGCCTCCAGCTTCGCCAGCCAGCCAGCCAGCCGGCCCGCTCGGCGACGGTGAGCGCCCGCGGCGCCTTCCCCCGCCCGCCCTCGATCCGGCCCACGTCCCGGACCGGGTTGCCGTTGAGTGCGCCGTGCCGCACCGCCAGGCCGAGCACGCCGGAGACGACCGCGCGGCACGTCTTCGCCGTGGCGGTGCCCCTGGTGCGCCGGAGGGCGGCCAGGTATGCGTCAAGCCTCGGGACGGTCACCTCGCGGAGCCGCAGCGCGCCGAGTC
>WNGB01000158.1_pt1 | contig 141952 bp, 137 predicted proteins | sample 5400681 | NCBI WGS metagenome assembly WNGB01 (sample SAMN13153367, study PRJNA577476) | soil metagenome | isolation source: 115 cm soil or saprolite under grassland replicate 2 | place: USA:California | collected 2016-06-15
GGCTGGCGACGGTACTTCGACCCGGCGGCGTACCGGGTGGTGCTGTTCGACCAGCGGGGCTGTGGGCGGTCGACACCGCATGCCAGCGACCCGTCGGTCGACCTGTCGACCAACACGACTCATCATCTGATCGCCGACACCGAGCTGCTGCGGCGTCAGTTGGGCGTCGAGCGGTGGCTGGTGCTCGGCGGCTCGTGGGGATCGACGCTGGCGCTGGCGTACGCGGAACGGTTCCCGTCCCGGGTGTCCGAGTTGGTGCTGTTCAGTGTGGTCACCACGACCTCCGGCGAGGTCGAGTGGGTCACTCAGGCGATGCGGCGGTTCTTTCCTTCAGCGTGGCGACGGTTTCGCGACGGTGTGCCGGCTACGGACCGCGACGGCCGGCTGGTCGACGCGTACCGGCGACTGCTGGAGCACCCCGACGCGGCGGTGAGACAGAAGGCGGCCCAGGACTGGTGTGACTGGGAGGACGCGCATGTCAGCGTGCGGGCCGACAGCGTCCCCGACCCGCGATACCGGGACGCGCGGTTCCGGATGTGCTTCGCCCGGCTGGTCACCCACTACTGGAGCCACGCCGCCTGGCTCGAGGACGGCGAGCTGATCCGGAACGCCGGCAAGCTCGCCGGAATCCGGGGCGCACTGGTCCACGGCCGGCTGGACGTGAGCGGACCACCGGACATCGCGTGGCAGCTGTCGCAGGTGTGGCCGGGTTCCTCGCTGACGCTCGTCGACGACGCCGGACACGGCACGGGACATCCCGATGTGGCCTCCGCCCTGGTTGGGGCGACCGACCGGTTCGCGGGTCACCAGAGATAACCCGGTCGCCGCGGCCTGGGGCCGGCAGGGGCGGGGTCGACAGGGGTCGGTGGATCCTATTAGGATCGAACACATGTTCGAATGCGAAGGCGACACGCTGACGGTCGGTGCCGGGATGCCGGTCGCCGCCGTGGTGTCGGACGGTCTGGACGCCGAGGCGCTGCTGGACGGCGTGGCGGCGCTCGACCGGGTGATCGCCTTCGCGCACGCCGCGCAAGCCAGGCTGCTGGCGAAGTTCGCAGCGCTGCGGCCCGCCGAGTTCGCGGCTGACGAGGTGGCGCCGGCGCTGCGGGTCAGCCGGATGGAGGCGACCAGACGGCTCGGCCTGGCGGTGGACCTCACCACCCGGCTGCCGGAGACGTTGACGGCCCTGCAGCGCGGCGAGCTCGATCTCGCCAAGGCGCGCGCGATCAGCGACCTGACCGCCTCGCTGCCGCGGCAGCAGGCAGCGGCAGTCCAGGCGGCGGTGCTCCCCGACGCGGCCGGCAAGACCGCGCCACAGCTACGGGCAGCCGTACGGCGCGCCGTGGTCCGGGCCGACCCGGACGGCGCCCAGCGTCGAGAGGCGTACGCCCGGGCCGAGCGGCGGGTGGTGCTCACCCCCGCCGACGACGGGATGGCCGAGCTGTACGCGTTCCTCCCCGCGGCCGAGGCCGTCGCGATCTACGACCGCGTCAACCGGCACGCCAGAGCCGTCCCGGCGGACGGCCGCACCGCGGACCAACGGCGCGCTGACTGCTTCACCGACCTGATGCTCGGCCACCAGCGGCGAGTGACCGCACAGATCCACGTCACCGTCTCCGCCGACACGTTGCGGGGCCTGAGTGAGGAGCCTGCGCGGTTGCGCGGCTACGGCCCGATCACCGCCGCCGCCGCGCGAGAGATCGCCGCCGGCGACTTCGCCGATGACACCACGTGGCGCCGGATCCTCACCGACCCCGCCACCGGCGCGGTGCAGGAGGTCGGACGTCAGACGTACCGGCCGGGGAAGGTGCTCGCCGACCACGTCAGGACGCGCGACGTGACCTGCCGCTTCCCCGGTTGCCGGCAGCCCGCGCACCGCTGCGACACCGACCACACCGTGCCCTATCCGGAGGGCGCGACAAGCGCGGACAATCTCGGCCTGCTCTGCAGACACCACCACCGCCTTAAACACGAAACGGATTGGAGCGTCGCGCAGGAGCACGAGGGCCGGTTCGTCTGGACCAGCCCCACCGGCAGGCGTTATGTCACGGAGCCGGAGCCGGCGACTCCACCGTGAACCGCGGACGCCGATCCGGCCAGGACGTCGTCGACGCTGATCGCCAGCAACGCCGGATCCGGAGTCGCCGCACACGGGTCGGAAACGCCGCGCCCGTGCCACAACACGCGGTGCGGTCCGCCGGTGATCGGACCCCACTGCGACGGCGGAGTCGGTCCGAACAGGACCACCGACGGCGTCGCGTAGGCCGTTGCCAGATGCGCCACGCCGGTGTCCCCGCAGACCAGCAGCCGCGCCGCCGCGATCAACGCCGCCAACTCCTCCACTGTGGTACGCCCCGCGAGCACCGCCGAGGCCGGTAGCCCGGCGAGTCGGCGTACCCGCTCGGCTAGTGGCTGTTCGGCGGTCGTACCGGTGAGCACGACGGTGTCGCCGGCGGCCGTCATGCGGGAAGCGACCTCGGCGTACCGCTCGACCGGCCAGCGGCGTGCCGGGTACGCCGCACCCGGATGGATCACGACCGCGTCCGTCACCGGGGGCGCCGTGTCGGGCAGCGCCAGCGACAGGTCAGCCGGATCGGGATCACCGCCCAACTCGGCGCCGACCAGCCGGCACCAGCGACGGACTTCGTGTTCGCCCGGAGTCCACCGCGGACCGCCGAGGTCGCCACACTGGAACCCGACCAGGCGGCCGGGGCGTAGCCGTACCAGCAGGTCATGGCTCTGGGGGCCACGGCCGTGCAGGTTCACCGCGACGTCCGGTGGCGGGTAGTCGAACGGCACGAGACCGGGCACCGGGAGCAACCGATCGACCGCGCCCGTCAGCGGGAGCAGCGGCTCCAGGCCGGCCGGCGCCGCCAACACCAGCTCGTGATCGGGCAGGGCCCGCCGCACCGCCCGCAGCGCCGGTACGGCGGTGAGCAGATCACCGAGCCCCAGGGCCCGCAGCACCAGGGCCCGCAGCACCGGGGCCCGCAGCACCATGGCCCGCAGCACCGGGGCCCGCAGCACCATGGCCCGCGGCACCATGGCCACCGGCGCTACGGCCACCGGCGCTACGGCCACGAAGCCTCCACCGACGGGGTGATCACGAGTTCGCGTACCTCGCAACCGTCCGGTTGGCCGAGTGCGAAGACGACCGCGGCAGCCACGTCCTGCGGGCGGTTGAGTTTCGCGTCCGGCGGCGGCTTGTACTGGTCGGGCCGGCCGTCGAAGAACGGGGTCTGCATCCCGCCGGGGAACAGCATCGTCACCCCGACCTCCCCCTGCGTCTCCGCGGCGAGTGCCCGGGTGAACCCCACCACCCCGAACTTCGACGCGCAGTACGCCGTAGCGTCGCTCAACGCCCGCAGTCCCAGCGTGGACGCCACGGTCACCACGCGGCCGCGCCGTCGCCGCAGGTCCGGCAACGCGGCGCGCACCACGGCGACCGTGCCGAGCAGGTTCACCTTGACCACGGCCTCCCACTCCTGCGCCGGTACGTCGTCCAGCCGGCCGCAGGAGTCCACTCCCGCGCAGGTCACCACCGCGTCGATGCCGTGGTACTCGCGGGACACGTCGCGTACGGCCTGCTCGGCGGCACGACCGTCGGCGAGATCCACCACCTTGTGGTCGCCGTCGACCGGCGCCCGGTCGAGCACCACCGGCTGGTCGCCGGCCTTCGCGACCGCCTCGGTCACCGCCGCACCCAGACCGGATGCGCCGCCCGTGACCAGCACGGTCTTCATAGTCGGACTCCCACCTGTCGTGTCGGATCTGTCAACCGGTTCACCAGGGCCGTCGTCGACCGGCCCCGCACGTACGGCAGCACCACGGCCTGGCCGCCCCACTCGGCGAGCACCGCGGCCTCGGGCAGGTCGGTGCCGGCGTAGTCGCCGCCTTTGGCCCACACGTCGGGGCGTACCTTGCGGAGGACCTCGTCCGGGGTGTCCTCGTCGAAGACCACCACGGCGTCCACGCACTCCAGGGCCTCCAGGACGCGGGCCCGGTCGGCGGCGCGTACCAGTGGACGGCCGTCGCCTTTGAGCCGGCGTACCGACGCGTCGGAGTTGAGGCATACGACCAGGCAGTCGCCGATGCTGCGCGCCGCGCGCAGGCTCGCGATGTGGCCGGTGTGCAACAGGTCGAAGCAGCCGCCGGTGGCCACCACCGTGCCGCGCCTGGCACGCACCTGAGCCAGCAAGTGGTCCACACCCGACGCCGCCGCACCGTCCCCGCGACCAGGCGGTGTGCGATGCTCCGGTACCGCGGCCGCGCCGCCGGCGGCGACGAAGGCCGATGCGCTGTACACCGCCGCGCGTACCGACTCCTCGGGCAGTGCTCCGGCGCCGAGACTGGCGGCGGCGGTCGCGGCGAACCGGTCCCCCGCGCCGCAGCTGTCGCGGCCGGCCACGTCCGGTGCCGGCACCACCACCGGGGCGCCGTCGCCGTACGACAGCAGCGCGCCCGCCTCGCCCATGGTGACGGCGACCGCACCGACCTGCCACGCGCGGACCAGGGCGGCGGCGCAGCGGGCGACCGCTGCGAGGCCAACGGACCCGTTGTCCGGCGACGAACCGAACTCAGAGGCGAATGCCCCGGCTTCCGACGCGTTCGGCGTCACCAGGCGTACGCCACGGACCGGCGCCGCACCGCGCGGGTGCGGATCCCACACCACCGGCGCACGCAGGTCGGCGAGCCTGTCGCGCAGCGACGGTACGCCGGTCGCGCCCCGGCCGTAGTCGGAGACCAGCACCGCGTCGGCGTCCCCCACCGCGTCCAACACGTCCGCGCCCGGTACACCGATCCGCCCCGACCCGCTCCCGGTGTCGAGGCGTACCAGGGAATGACCGTCGACGCGTACCCGGCGTTTCACCGAGGTCGGGCCGTCATAGTCCAGGGCCACCAGGCGTACCTCCGCGGCGAGTAGGTCGCGTAGCCGCTCGGCGGCCTCGTCGTGGCCGACCGGAGTCACCAGGGTCACCTGGTGGCCGTCGCGGGCGGCGAGCAGCGCGGCGAGTGCCGCGCCTCCGGGCCGCGGGTGTTCGGCCACCTCGTCGACCACGGGTACGGGCGCGTCCGGGCAGACCCGTTCGACCCGCCCGTACAGGTCGACGTCGAGCAGCGAGTCACCGAGCACCACCAGCCGGGTCATGCACTTCTCACCACCCGCGGCCCCACCCGCGGCGGGCCCGGTACGACACCGAGTGCCTGGTCGAGCGCCTCGCAGACCAAGTGCAGGGCGACCAGGTGCAGTTCCTGCACCGTCGCGGTCATCGGCGCGTCCACGGCGAGCGTCTCGTCGGCGTACCGGGAAAGTGAGTTGGGAACTGGGCCGGTGAACGCCCAGACGGTCAGCCCCAGTTCCCGGCCCCGTTGGGCGGCTGCCACCACGTTGGGGCTGCGACCACTGGTCGACAACAGTGCCAGTACGTCACCCGGCCTGCCGTGCGCCGCCACCTGTCGGGCGAACAGCTCCTCGGGCGGATAGTCGTTGACGATCGCGGTCAGGCTCGACGTCTCGGCCGACAGGCAGATCGCGGAGAACGGCTCGCGGTCGTCGCGGTAGCGGCCCACGAGTTCGCCGGTGAGGTGCTGTGCCTGGGCGGCGCTGCCACCGTTGCCGGCGGCGATCAACCGGCCGCCTCGGGACAACACGGCGGCGAGCTCGCGGCCCCAACGGTGCGCCGTCTCGGCACACGGCCCGAAGCCGTCCACCGCGGTGCGCAACACGTCCACGTGCCTCATGACGCCCTCCGTCCCAGGGCCAATCCGGCCGGCGTGTCGGCGTTCTGGGCGGCGACGTTCGCGTACACCCGTTCGGTCTCCTTCGCGATCCGGGCCCAGCGGTAGGTACGCCGTGCCCGCTGCCGGCCGGCCTTGCCGTACCGGTCGCGCCGGCCGTCGTCGGCGAGCAGGTTCCGCAGCACCAACGCCAGCCGGTCGGGGTCGCGGGGCGGCACCAGGTCGCCGGTGATCCCCGGCAGTACGGTGTCGAGCAGCCCACCGACGGCGGAGCCGACCACCGGGCGGCCGCACGCCATCGCCTCGAGCGGCACGATGCCGAACGGCTCGTACCACGGGACGCAGGCGACCACGTGGCTGGAGCCGTACAGCGCCGGCATGTCCTCGTGTCCGATCCGGCCCAGGAAGTGCACCCGGTGGGCGACCCCGACGGCGGCGGCGGTGTGGCGCAGGCGTGCCACTTCGGGGTCGGCGTCGAGCGCGTCGGCGGGCGGTCCACCGGCGATCAACAGTTCCGTGTGCGGTACGTCGGCCAGCGCCCGTACCAGGTCTTCGCCGCCTTTGCGGGGCACCAGCCGGCCGACCATCAGCAGTCGCTTGGGGCCGTCCGCCGACGGTGGACCGGGGCGGAACAGGTCGGTGTCGACGCCGCACGGGATCACCGTGGCGCTCGGTTCCGGCAGGCCCATCGCCTGCAACTCGGTCACCTCGTCCGTGCAGGTCGCGATGACGTGGTCGACCGAGCCGCAGAGTTGCTCCTCCAGTGCGAGCCGGTTCGGCGGGCTGGTGTCGGCGGAGCCCTGATGCCTCCGCTTGACCGCGCCGAGCGCGTGGAACGTGTGCACCACCGGCAGGTCGTACGGCTCCGCGGCGGTGCACGCGGCGAGGCCGCTCATCCAGAAGTGGCTGTGCACCAGGTCGTACGGTTCCCGGGCGAAGCGACCGGCGAGGTGTTGCGCGAACCCCTCCATGTAAGGCACCAGCTCGTCCTTCGGCACCTCGGTCGGCGGCCCGGCCGGTACGTGCTCGACGGCGTACCCGTGCGGCGTGTCGACGCGCGACGGGAGGTCCGGGTCGTCCCGGCGGGTGAAGACGGTGACGTCGTGTCCGCGGCGTACCAGGTGGCTGGCCAGCGCCGCGACGTGGACGTTCTGACCACCGGCGTCCACCCCGCCGAGTGCGGCAAGCGGGCTCGCGTGCTCGGACACCATGGCGATTCTCATGACTGCACCTTTCTGTATGTCCCGCCGCCTCTGTATGTCCCGCCGCTCATGTGCCGTTCATCGATGTCCCCGTTGATCAGCTTGTCGACCGCGCGTACCACCTCGTCGCCGGTGACCGACGACAGGCAGGGGTGACCCGGGACGGGGCAGACGGTGGCCCGGGTGTCGCGGCATGCCGCCTGCTGGTCGCCCAACAACACCTGCGGCACCCGGTACGGCGCCCAGCGCACGGCCGGTACGGTCGGCGCGTACAGCGACACCACCGGCGTACCGACTGCGGCCGCGAGGTGCGCCGGTCCGGTGTTCGCGACGACGATCGCGTCGGCTCCGGCGATCAGGGCGGCCAGCGTCGCCAGGTCGGTACGCCCGCCCAGGTCGAGCGCCCAGGAGCCCGCGACGGCCCGGGTGAGTTCGCGCTCGGCAGCGTTCCCGGTGACCACCACCCGGTGGCCTTCCGCGGCCAGCATCCGGGCCGCCTCGGCGAACCGCGCGGGTGGCCACGCCCGGGCCGGTGCGGCGCCGGGGTGCAACACCAGGTAGTCGCCCCAGAGCGCGTTCGGCGGCAGGTTCCGTACCCGGAGCCGCCCGTCGTCGCCGGCGGGGAGAGCATGCCCCGCGGCGAGGCTGAGCGAGAGTGCGCGTTCCGGCTCGGGGATGTCGTCGGGCACCCGGTGCCGCAGGTCGAGCAGCGAACCCGGGTAGTCCTCGCTGATCGCTCCCACCCACGGGATGCCCGCGAGCCGCAGCAGCAGCGCGGTCGGCAGCGCCGACTGGTGGTACGAGGTGAAGACCAGCGCCCGGTCATACCCGCGCAGCCGCTCTACCAGCGCTGACACCTCGGTCGACGACACCGTCGGCGGAGCCGGGTCGATCCACGGGCAGCGCCAGGTCAGCACCTCGTCGACTCCTGGTAGCAGCCGGGCGGCTTCGGCGCCGCGGGGCCCGGCGAGCAGGGTCACCGGAGCGGCGGCCCGGATCGCAGGCCCGGTGACCAGTACGTCGCCGGCGCTGTCGAGGCGTACGCACAGCGTGCTCACCAGGCACCGCCGATCAACCGGTCGACCGCGCTCGGTACGCCGTCGCAGACCAGCGGCGCGGCGGCCACCTCCTCGGCAAGGGTGACGGAGTTGGGCACCAGGATCCCGACGGCTCCGGCGGCCCGGGCGGCGGCGATGTCGGCCCCGGTGTCGCCGACCACGACGCAGCGGGACGGGTCGACGGACAGTCCGACACAGGCGCGGCTCACCAGACCGGGCTCGGGTTTACGGCAGGCGCAGCCGTCGTCGGGGCCGTGCACGCACATCTGCCAGTCGTCGAACGGCCCGAGCAGGAATTCCACCCTGCCGTTGACGGCGTCCAGTTCGGTGCGGCTGATCAGCCCGCGCGCGACGCCCGACTGGTTGGTCACGACGCCGACCCGTACGCCGGCCTGCCGCAGCCGGTCCAGCGCCTGCCGTACGCCCGGGACGGGGGCCACCCGCGCCGGGTCGCTGTTGTACGGCACATCGTGCACCAGGGTGCCGTCGCGGTCGAACAACACCGCCTCGGGCAACCCGCGCCAGGGCCGGGCACGCCGGTGCCGCCAGGTGCCGCGTACCGAATGCCAGGATGCCGCGGCGGGGATCACGGCGCTGGTCAGCAGCATCTGGCGTACCTCTGGAAGGGTTTTCGGGCCGGGCGCGATCCGGGCGGCGGCGAATTCGGCGACTCCGGCGGCCCACACCGTCGCGGCGGCGATCGCGGCGCGGCGCCTGCCGGCCAGAGCCAGGCCGACGGCGCCGAGCCCGGCGGCGGTCACAGCGAGGTGGCGGCGCAGCCGGCCGCGGGGAGCGCGCGCCCGCTCACGCCAGTCCCGGCCGTGCAGCCGTTTCATGAGTACGTCGTCCGCGTTGCCCACCTGCCGACGGACGCTCGCCCAGCCGTCGTCGTGGTGAGGCGGATGGGAAACGGCGCGGCTGCCGCGGACCAGCCGGCCGCCGTGCTCGAGCACCCGCAGCGCCAGGTCCGCGTCCTCCCGGTACGCCCGCCCGAACCGTTCGTCGAACCCGCCGACCGCGGCGAGCACCGTCCGCCGGTACGTCATGTCCGCGGTGATCCACGCCGCGTCGGCGAGCGCCGCCGTGTTCCGTTCCGAGTCGGTGGGCCGCCGGTCGGCGCTGCTGACCGAGGCGGTCCGCGGCCGGTCGGCACGGCTGGCGGGTTCCAGGCGCGGAAAGCCGGCGTCCTGGCCTGGCAGCGGGACCCGGATCCGGCCCTGGATACCGGCGATGTCGAGGCTGGCGTCCGCGATGTCGGCGCCCAGCCGTTCGAACCAGTCGTCGTCGGGCACCACGTCGTCGTCGAGGAAACTGACCCAGGCGGAGCGGGCGTGCCGCCAGCCGACGTTGCGCGCCGCCGCCGGCCCGCGCCCGTACGACCGGTGCACGGTCAGCGGGGGCAGCGCCGGCCGGTGCAGCGGTACGCCGCCTCCGCCGTCCGGCGAGTCGTCGACGACGACGATCCACTGTGGCGCGGGGCCGCGGCCGTGGGCCAGCGCGGCGAGCAGCCGTTCCAGACTCGCCCGCCTGGTGGTCGGGATGACGACGGTGGTCGGGATCATGCCGCCGCCTCCGGACGGCGTACCACGAAGGGTCCGATCGCGAGCAGGTCGAGCGGCGAGGAGCCGAAGCATTCGAGCGCGTCGCGTACGTCGTCGACCATCGGCCGGCCGGCGGTGTTCAGGCTGGTGTTGACCACGACGGGCAACCCGGTACGCGCCTCGAAGCCGCCCAGCATCCGGGCCACGAGCGGCTCGGTCGACGGGTCGACGGTCTGGATCCGGGCGGTGCCGTCGACGTGCACCACGGCGGGGATCCGCTCCCGCCACGGCGCCGCGACGTCGTGGGTGAACAGCATGTACGGCGAGGGCACCGGCCCCCGCCCGAAGATCTCGGCGGCGCGCTGCAGCAGCACCATCGGCGCGACCGGCCGGAACTGTTCGCGCCCCTTCACGTCGTTGAGCCGTTCGAGGTTCTCCGCACGACCCGGGTGGGCGAGCAGCGACCGGTGGCCGAGCGCTCGGGGACCGTACTCGGCGCGGCCCTGGAACCAGGCGACGATGCCGTCGCCGGCGAGGCACTCGGCAACCTCCTCGGCCACGTCGGCGGGCCGGCGGTAGCGCAGCCGTGCCCGGCGCAGGCACGCCTCGATCTCTTCGTCGGTGAAGCCTCGCCCGAGGTCGGCGCCGGGCATCGGGCTGGGCTGCTCGCCGTCGGCGACCGCGAGGTGCAGCGCCCCACCCAGCGCGGTCCCCGCATCGCCCGCGGCCGGTTGCACCCAGATTTCCCGGTACGGGCCCTCGGCGTACAGCCGCGTGTTGGCGACGCAGTTGAGCGCGACCCCGCCGGCGAGCACCAGGGCCCGCGAGCCGGTACGCGAGTGCAGCCACCGGCCGAGGTCGAGCAGCAGTTCCTCCAGTCGCAACTGGACACTCGCGGCGAGATCCGCGTGGTCGGCGGTCCAGTCGTCGGCGGCCGCGCGGGCCTTGACCAGGCTGGCCCAGTCGATCGGCTGGGTGTGGAACCCGCCGTCCCCGGTCGGGTAGACCGCGTCGCGCAGCTCGCGGATGAACCGCGGGGTGCCGTACGAGGCGAGTGCCATCACCTTGTACTCGTCGGTGCTGCGCAGGAAGCCCAGATGCTCGGTGACCTGCTCGTACAGCAGGCCGAGCGAGTGCGGCAGCTGCTGACCGGCGTAGACCTCCAGGGTGCCGCGGCAGTAGTGGCCGGCGAGGTGGCTCGCCGCCTCACCGCGCCCGTCGAACACCAGTACGTCAGCGTCCCGGTACGGTCCCGCCAGTCCCGCCGACGCGGCGTGCGCGACGTGGTGTGGCACGTACCGGACCAGGGCCGGGTCGAGTCCCGGGAGGACTTCGGCGATGAACCCGGGCGCGGCCTTCGCGTACATCTGCCGTAGCGGGTCCCACGGGTCGTCCAGGCACATCTCGTCGGCCGGCCGGGCCAACCCGGGGTCGTACGAGTACGCGACGGCGTCCAGTTCGGAGGGGTCCACCCCGCCGTACGCCAGGCACCACCGCGCCGACTGCTCGGGCAGCTCCCACGCGGCGAACGGCACCGGCCGCTTGCCGTGCTTGCGGCGGCTGAACCGCTCCTCTTCGGCCGCGGCCACGATCTGTCCGTCGACCACGAGCGCCGCTGCCGGATCGTGGAAGATCGCGTTGATGCCGAGAATCCGCATGGGGGCCTTCCGGTGCCGAAACAGGTGGTTCTTGATCTTCATTGCTCATAGTGCCGTTACCCCGCTTCGAGGTGCGAAAACGGTTCTCGGCGAGAACCGGCTGAAATACATGTCGATCTATGGATCGGGGTATTGACCACCGGATGCGGATCCTGCTCTGGCACGTCCACGGCTCCTGGACCACGTCGTTCGTGCAGGGTCGTCACGAGTACCTGATCCCGGTGTTTGCGGGCCGCGGGCCGGACGGGCGGGGTCGCGCCGACACCTGGGACTGGCCCGCCTCGACCGTCGAAGTCGTCCCCGGGCAGCTCGCCGGCGAACCCGTCGACGCTGTCCTGCTGCAGCGACCCCACGAGCTCCGGCTGGCTGCCGAATGGCTCGGCCGCCGACCCGGAAAAGACCTTCCGACGTGGTACGTGGAGCACAACACCCCCGGCGGCGACGTGCCGTTCACCCGGCATCCGCTGGCCGACCAGGACGAGATCCCGATCGTCCACGTGACCCATTTCAACCGGCTGTTGTGGGACTGCGGCGCGGCGCGTACCGCCGTGGTGGAGCACGGCGTCGTCGACCCCGGGTACCGCTACACCGGTGAGCTGGACCGCGCCGCGGTGGCCGTCAACGACCCGGTACGCCGCGGCCGCGCCGTCGGCACCGACCTGTTCGCACCACTGGCCGCCGCCACGCCGCTCGACGTCTTCGGGATGAACGTCGCACCCCTGGCCACCTCCGACGGGCGCATCCGCGCCTACCAGGATCCGCCGCAACAGAAGCTGCACGCCGAGCTGGCCCGCCGCCGGGTGTACGTCCACACCGCCCGCTGGACCTCGCTCGGCCTGTCCCTGCTGGAAGCGATGCACCTCGGCATGCCGGTGGTGGCGCTGGCCACCACCGAGGCCCCCCGCGCGGTGCCGCCCGACGCCGGTGTGGTGACCGCCGACGTGGCCGAACTGGTCGACGCGGTACGCCACTTCACCGCCCACCCCGACCGCGCCGCCTCCGCCGGCAAGTACGCCCGCGAGGCGGCGCTGACCCGTTACGGCCTGGACCGCTTCCTCGACGACTGGGACGCCCTGTTGGCCGGGTAATCCCGATCGGCGACGCGGCCCGCGCGTGACATGCTGGTCGGCGTGACCGAGTTCGATCTAGCTGCTGCCGCCGTCGATGCGGCGCTCGCCGCCGGCGCCCGGTACGCCGACGCCCGGGTGGTGCACCGCCGTACCGAGTCCATGTCAGCCCGCAACGCCGAGGTCGACGACCTGTCCCAGCAGGAGAGCTCCGGACTGGGGGTACGCGCCCTGGTCGGCTCCTCGTGGGGCTTCTTCGCCAGCCCGGACCCCGACCACGCCGCGGACACGGGCCGCCGCGCCGCCGAGATCGCGAACGCCAGCGCGCGCGTGGCCGGCCCGCCGCTGGACCTGGTCGACGTACCGGTACGCCAGGACAGCTGGGCGAACGCGTACCGGACGGATCCGGGGGACGTACCGATCTCGGACAAGGGTGACCTGCTGGTCGCCGCGACGAAGCTGATGACCGAGCACGGTGCGGACCTGGCGCAGGCCGGCTACTCGACCTGGGACACGAGCAGCTGGCTGGTCTCCAGTCAGGGCCACCGGATAGACCAGCGGATCGTGGAGTGCGGCGGGCAGGCCAGCGCCACCGCGATGGGCGAGTCGGAGTCGCAGCGGCGCAGCCACGGCGACACCGGCACCCGGGGCTGGGAGCTGGTCGACGAGCTGGACCTGCTCGGCAACGCGCCCCGGCTCGGCGAGGAGGCGAAGGCGCTGCTCACCGCCCCGGAGTGTCCGGCCGGCACCACGGACCTGATCCTGGGCGGGCAGCAGATGCTGCTGCAGATCCACGAGTCGGTGGGGCACGCGATCGAGCTGGACCGGATCCTCGGCTGGGAGGCGGCGTTCGCCGGCACCTCCTGGCTCGACCTGGTTCAGCTGGGCTCGCTGCGTTACGGCTCCGACCTGATGAACATCACCGCCGACCCGACGATCCCCGGCGCCCTCGGCTCCTTCGGGTACGACGACGAAGGCACCCCGGCGCGGGCCCGCGACATCGTCCGCGACGGGATCTGGGTGGGCGTCCTCGCGGGGCGGGATTCGGCGGCGTTGGCCGGGCTGGACTACGCGGGCAGCGTACGGGCCGACGGCTGGGCCCGGCTGCCGATGGTGCGGATGACCAACGTCGGGCTCAAGCCGGGCCCGCACACCCTGGAGGAGATCATCGCCGCCACCGACGACGGCGTCTTCATGGACACCAACCGGTCCTGGTCGATCGACGACCGGCGGCTGAACTTCCAGTTCGGCTGCGAGATCGGCTGGGAGGTCCGCAACGGCAAGCGCGGCCGGATGCTGCGCAACCCCACGTACACGGGGATCGGCCCGACGTTCTGGCGCTCGATGGACATGCTGTCGAGCGAGGTTCACGCGTGGGGCACTCCCAACTGCGGCAAAGGCCAGCCCAGCCAGATCGGCCATACCGGTCACCCTGCGGCGCCTGCCCGCTTCAAGAACGTAAGAGTGGGGGTACGGGCATGACCGGCGACCTGACCCGGCAGGTGCTCGACCTGGTGGCCAAGCACGCGCCGGGCGCCGAGGCCGAGGTCACCGCGGAGACCCAGACCCTGGCGTTGACCCGGTTCGCCAACTCGTTCATCCACCAGAACGTCGCCGACACCACCACGACCGTACGGCTGCGGCTGCACCGCGACGGCCGTACGTCCACCGGCGCCACCACCGTGACCGGCGCGGCCGGTCTGCAGGGCCTGGTGGAGCGCACCGTGGCGGCGGGCGAGCTGTTGCCGGTCGACGCGGGCTGGCCGGGCGTGACGCCGCCGAGCGAGCCGACCGGTGACGGCAACTACGACCCGGCCACCGCCGAGGCGGATCCGGCCGCCCGCGCCGCGGTGGTACGCGACTTCGTCGACGCCGCCGCCGGCCTGGTCACCGCCGGCTACTGCCGTACGGTCGGCGTCCAGGCCAGCTTCGCGAACACCGCCGGCCACCAGGTCGCGGGCCGTACCTCCGGCGCCGCGGTGGACGCGATCGCGCGCACCACCGGCTCGGACGGCGTCGCCCGAACCGCGGGCGTACGACTCGACGACGTCGACGGGGCCGCGCTGGGCGCCGTGGCGGCGGCGAAGGCGCGCGCGGGCGAGGACCCGGTCGATCTCGAGCCGGGCCAGTACGAGGTGATCCTGGAGCCGTCCGCGGCGATCGACCTGGTCACCCAGCTAGGGCTGTACGGCTTCAACGGCAAGGCGGTCGCCGAGCACCGTTCGTTCGTCGAGCTCGGCGCCACCCAGTTCGACGAGTCGATCAGCGTGGTGGACGACCCGACCGGCCCCGGGGCGACCGCGCTGCCGTTCGACGCCGACGGCACCCCCCGCCGCCGCCTCGACCTGGTACGCGACGGGGTGAGCGTCAACCTGGCGCACGATCGGCGTACCGCCAAGGAGCTGGGGGCCACGACCACCGGACACGCCTGGCCGATGAGCGCGGTGTTCGGGCCGTTCCCCAGCACCGCCGTGATCGAGCCGGGCACCGCCGCGACCGCCGCGCTGGACGGCCGACCGGTGAGCCACCCGGCGGTCGCGGGGCTGCTGTCCGGGGTGAAGCGCGGTCTGCTGGTGTCCGATTTGTGGTATACCCGGGTGCTCGATCCGCGCCAGGTGGTGCTCACCGGACTGACCCGCAACGGGGTGTGGCTGGTCGAAAACGGCGAGATCGTACGCCCGGTGACCAACCTGCGGTTCACCCAGTCGTACCCTCGTGCGCTGGGGCCCGGTCAGGTGCGCGCGGTAGGCGCGGAGACCGCGATGGTGCCGTACAACTGGGGCGTGATGTGCGTCGGGGCGCCCGCGCTGCACCTCGTGTCATGGAACTTCACCGGCGGTTCTGCCGGATGACCAGGTAATGTCGTGCAGGGCGGTCGAAAGATTGTGTACGTGGTTTGCCTGTCACGCCCGTCACGGGCGTGCTGCTGTTCTCGTCAGGGGATGGTGCTACCGGTACTCGACGGACCTCCTCCGACTCGCACCCGCGGGTCGAGAATCGCTCTCTGACTAGGAGACAGCAAGTGGCACAAGGCACGGTCAAGTGGTTCAACGCCGACAAGGGCTTCGGCTTCATCACGCAGGATGACGGCGGCGCCGACATCTTCGTGCACTTCTCGGCTATCGAGTCGAAGGGCTTCCGCAGCCTGGACGAGAACCAGCGCGTGGAGTTCGACGTGGTGCAGGGTCCGAAGGGCCCGCAGGCCGACAAGGTTCACCCGCTCTAATCGACAGACCCGAAGCCCCCACCCGATCCGGGTGGGGGCTTCGCCGTGCTCGGAACGGGGTTCGGTACCCAGTTCGTGCCAGCAGCCGAACCGGTGCCGCTGGCGGCGTCATAACCGCCCCAGTCTGGTGTCAACACAGTGACGCTCCTCACCCGAGCCCGGAGGCACCGATGAACACCAAGCTTCTCTACGACGCCCGCGCCGAGGCACTGTTCGTCTCGGACCTGCAGCCCTCGCAGCGGCTGACCCAGCTGTCGGTACGCAACGCGATCGCCCGCAGCATCCGCTCCCACGGTTCCCGCGGCTGCGCCGCACTGGTGGCTCTGGAGTACGGCGAGCACCCCGACACCGCCGTACGGCGGATGATCTGGGCGCGGACCGCCGTCGAGCTGTTCACCGCCCACGCCCAGGTCTTCGCCGCCTGATCAGCTGCTCGGGTACGGTACCCGGGCCTCTCGTCCAGGCAGGTCGAACGGCTTGTGCGGCAGGGTCTGATACCAGTACGCGACCGAGGACCAGTCGTCGGAGCGCTTGTTCGCGTGGCCGTGCTCGATGGTCACCCGGATCGACTTCGTGAACGTGACCGGGTCCTCGATGTGGAAGCGGTAGAGCGAGATCTCACCGCTCCAGTTGTCTCCTCCGGGAAGGGTGATCCCGTGGTACGGCGCCGCATAGCTCTGGGTGGGGCACCAGGCGGTGTTGAAGTAGTCCTCGGTGCCGGTGCCGTGTAGCGACGGCGGGAACGGTTCGCCGTCGATGAAGATCATGTCGTCGCCTTCGCCGTACCAGTTCCAGTCGAAGGTCTCCCGCAGGTTGCGGATGTTGACCGTGGCGCCGACGTAGTGGCCGCGACCCTCGGCGTCGAGGATCACGTAGTTGCCGTCGCCGGTGAGGTTTTCCCCGGTGACCTGGAAGTCGAAGTTGCTCTCGTCGCCCTGGTCGACGCCGTCGGCGGGGCACTGCCGCCGCCACTGCGCGTGGAAGTAGCCCAGCTCCTCGTCGATCGAGTCGAAGAGCTCGTAGTCGACGTAGTAGTAGAAGAACACCGGCTCGGTGGTCAGCTCGCTGATCAGCTCGACCTTGGCGTGCCGGGCGAACGGCATGTGGAACCAGGAGTTGAAGGCCTTGCCGTCCTCCGGGCTCATCTGCAGCGGCGCCGAGACGAAGTTGACCGTACGGCCGTGGCCCACCCCGAAGAAGTCGCCCAGCGGCACCAGCACGCTCGGGGCCGCGGAGTCGTCCCAGGTGATCTTCAGGATCAGGTGCCGCAGGTAGTCCGTGTCCGTGATCAGCGGCATGTCACGGGGCGGGAGGGCGACCGTACACCAGATGTGGTTGATCGAACCGGGACCGTCGATGTCGGCGAGCGTCACCGTCTCGCCGGCGGGCACGGTCAGCCGGTCGTCGTTGCCGCCGCTGCGGTCCCAGCTGGAGGCCCGGCGCCGGCGGCTGTCCCGCAGTCGTGGCAGGTCCCGCAGGCTGCTCCCGTAGCTCCCATAACCCATCTGTGGGTACGTCCCTTCTCTCACTTGAGTCCGGAGGTCTTGATGGCGTCGATCAGCCGGCGCTGGCCGATCAGGAACGCCGCGATCGTGGGCAGCGCGGCGAGCAGCGACGCGGCCATGATGTAGTGCCAGGCGGTGCCGTACTGGCCCTTGAAGGACGCGATGCCGACCTGGACCACCCGCAGGTCCGGGTTCTGGATGATGGTCAGCGGCCAGAGGAAGGCGTTCCAGTTGGCCAGGAAGAACAGCACCGCGAGCGAGGCGAGCACCGGCCGGCTCAGCGGCAGGATGACGTTCCAGTAGATCCGCCAGTAGCCGCAGCCGTCGACCACGGCCGCCTCCTCCAGCTCCCGGGGAATCGACAGGTAGAACTGCCGCAGCAGGAAGATCCCGAAGGCATGGAAGATCGCGGGCACGATCAGACCGGTGTAGCTGTCGAGCATGCCCAGCGCCTTGGTGAGCAGGAACAGCGGCACCAGGATCACCGGCAGCGACACCAGCAGGGTCCCGACGATCATCCCGAAGACGATCCCGCGGCCCGGAAACCGCAACCTGGCCAGGGCGTACGCGGCCATCGAGTGCAACCACAGGGCGATCACGGTGACCGCGGTGGCGACGATCGCCGAGTTCATCAGATACCGCGCGAACGGCACCTGGGTCAGCACGTAGACGAAGTTGTCCAGGGTGAGCCGGGTCGGGAACAGGGTGCCGAAGATCTGGTCCGGTGGCTTCAACGACGCCAGCAGCATCCAGAGCACCGGGAACAGGGTGATCGCCGCGAGCAGGTACCCGGCGCCCGCACGCCACGCGGTGTTACGAGATACGGCCCGGCTAGTTGACATTGAAGCGTCCCCCTCGGGTGACCGCGAACATCACCCCGGTGACCACCACCAGGAATCCCACCGTGGCGGCGGTGATCGCGGCGGCGTACCCGTAGTTACTGAATTGGAAGGCCTGCTGGTACGTGTAGAACACGATCGTCGAGGTGGAGTTGGCCGGCCCGCCCTGGGTCATCACGTACACCAGGTCGAAGGCCTGCAGGCCGGTCACCGAGTTGACGATCGACGTGATCAGTACGAAGAAACTGGTCGGCTTGAGCAGCGGCCAGGTGATGTGCCGGAACCGCTGCCACGCGTTGGCGCCGTCCACTCGGGCGGCGTCGTAGTACTCCCCCGGGATGTCCTTGAGGCCGGCGAGGAAGATCAGCATCTGGTAGCCCATCAGGAACCACACGCTGATCAGCACCAGGGTGAGCAGGGCGAACGTCGGGTCGCCCAGCCAGGAGATGTCGCCGAGCCCGATCGGGTCCAGGATCGCGGTCATCACGCCCTGCTTGTCGACCAGCATGAACTGCCACAGCACACCGACGACGACCAGGCTGACCACGTTGGGCAGGAACAGCGCGGCCCGCACCAACCCCACTCCGGGGTACGGATCCCGTACCAGCAGCGCGAGGCCCAGGCTGAACACGAACACCAGCGGTACGTACAGCACCAGGAAGGTCAGGGTGACCAGGACGCTCTTCTGCAGCAGCGGGTCGTCCGCCATCTGCCGGAAGTTGTCCAGGCCGGCGAACGTGTAGTTGCCGAAGCCGTCGACGGCGAACAGCGACACCAGCAGGGCGACCGCCATCGGCAGCACCAGGAACACCAGCAGACCCAGTACGTCGGGCGCCAGGAACGCCAACGCCACGAGGGCTTCGCGGCGGCTACGACGCCGCGAGGGCCGCGCGCCGGGGGGCAGCGCGCGACCCTTCTCGGAGGGGCGGGAAACAGTCAGTGTCATCTCAGAATCAGAGTCATCTCAAAATCAGAGTCATCTCAGACGATCGGTGCGCCCTGGTACGTGCCCAGGAACTTGTTGATCTTCTCTGCGGCATCGGCGGCCGCCTTGCCGGGGTCGGCGTTGTTGAGCTGGCAGGCCTGGATCGCGTCCGACACCGCCTTGTAGACCTCAGGCGTGTACCGGGGCTCGCCACGGCCACCCGGCGCCACGTCGTTCGCGAAGGTCTGCAGTACGCCCTTGCCGAACGCGCCGTGCTGCTCGGCCGCGGCCTGCACCGACTTGCGCGGCGGGATGTTGGTCTTCACCACGGTGTTCCACTGCCGGCCACGCTCCACGCCGGCCTTGTCGGTGCCGCCCAGCGCCCATGCGATGAACTTCGCGGCCGCGGTCGGGTTGGCGCCCTTGGCGTTGGCGACGAAGGCCCAGCCGCCCAGGTCGGTGGTGTACTCGCCGCCGGACGGCAGCGGGAGCTTGAACACGCCGTACCGGTAGTCCTTCTTCGCGTCGGCGAGCGCGGCGACGGACCAGATGCCGGTCTGCTGCATCGCGCAGTAGCCGCCGGCGACGTTGGCGACCGGGTCGCCGCCGCCGTTGCCCTGTGCCTTGCGGGGAGCGACCTTGGCCTTGATCGCGTCCTGCCAGAACTTCAGCGCCGCGACGGTGCCGGGCGAGTCGAACTTGCTGCTCTTCTGGTCAGGCGCGACCGCGTCGCCGCCGCCCATCCACATGAACGGGTACCAGGTGAAGTTCTGGTAGTAGCCGGGGCCGGTCTCGAACAGCACGCCGAACCGCTTCTTGGTGGTGAGCTTGTCGGCGACGTCGAGCAGCTGGTCCCAGGTCTTCGGCAGGTCGGCCTCGGACAGCTTCGCCTGCTCGAACACCTTCGAGTCGTAGAACATCGCGAGCGGCTCGACCTCCATCGGCAGGCCGTAGATCTTCCCGTCCACCGTACGGGTGTCCAGTACGCCTTCGGCGTAGTCCGCCTTGGTGTCCTTGCTCAGGTGCGGCGTCAGGTCCTGCAGCACCTTGCCGTTGTAGTACCGCAGGAAGTCGCCGGGGCTGATCAGGAAGATGTCGGGGCCCTTGCCGGACGAGAAGGCCGTCTGCAGCTGGGAGCCGCCGATGTAGTCCGACACCGGGAGGTAGTGCAGCTTGATCTTCACGTCGTTGTTCTTGTTCCACTGCTTCACGACGTCGACGAACCACTTGCTCTGGCCGGGTACGTCGCCGCCCGGTCCGTAGAAGTTCCAGAACGTCAGCTCCTTGCCGTCGCCGCCGCCGGCGCTGCCGCTGCCGCAGGCGCTCAGCAGTGGTACGGAGCCCAGTGCCGTGGCGGCTGCGAGCGCCCCCGTGCCTCGCAGCAGTGTGCGCCGGCTGAAGCCGCTGTCCGGCGCCGCGGAGGGCACTCCGGAGCGGGAATTCCACCGAGACATGTCGTGATCGCCTCCAAGCGATTGGTGCATGGATTCTGGGGGTTAGAGCAGGTCGCCACGGCGGCCAGCGGAACGGAACTGCTTTTCGTGGACTAAACCAACTCGTCACGTCGTCGTAACGAGCAATCGATTTCTCGCAAAGCTACGACCGCGTGGCCGGTCACGTCAAGAGGTGACCGGGCACTATCCGTGACCGAGTTTCCGACGCCCCCGGGAGGTCACACGTCAGTGTCGGTGGGACACCGGCGCGCGATTACGTACAGTATCTGCCCAATCGACAGGGCGGCGTCGGGGTCGCCGGGCGCGGAGTACGGACGAGACCGGCGCCCCTAGACCGGGTAGAGGGTCACGTCGTCCAGCCGGATCCAGGAGTCGGCGCCGGGTCCCCAGTAGCCGGCGAAGATGGTCATCCGGGTGTTCGTACCCGAGTTGAAGTCGACGGTCAGGGCGGTGTAGCCAGGCAGGCCACCGTAGTTGCGCTCGGCGTACGGGGCAGTGCCGGTGCCGGCGCGGATGCCGAAATAGCCGCCGGAGAAGTTGTTGGAGTTCTGGATCCAGCCGGTCAGCCGGTAGTTGGTGTCAGCGGTGACCGGCACCGTCTGCAGCAGGGCGTTGAAATCCGTGCCACTGGTACGGATGTACGCGTTGTTGCCGCCGCTGTGAGCGAAGCCCAGGTCGCGGTCGACGCCGGTCGACGCCGAGCCCTCCGTCCGCCACGGCGACTCCACCGAACCGGAGGACTGGATCTCGAAGCCGGGGTTCGTCACGGCGCTGCCGTAGTAGACCTCCAGCTCGCCGATCGAGGTGAAGGTGACCGTGCCCCCGGAGCTGCCGATGATCCGTACGCCGTCGCCGCTGGTGTCGTCGAAGGACAGCACGTACGTCTGGTTCGTCCCCGCCACCGAGTCGTACGGATAGGCCGGCTCGGTCCGCAGTCCGGTCGCGTCGGACCAGACCCCGTTGCGGCGTACCTGCACCTTGAGCCCGCCGCCGAACCAGCCTCCGTCGGAGTACATGTTCCCGGTGGTGTAGACGACCTTGTTCAGGTTGTACTGCCGCGGCCAGGTGTACCCCCACCAGCTCGTGCCCTTGTACTCGTCGTTCCAGTCGTCCTCGGACTGGGCCCGGTTGCCGTCGTTGTAGTAGCTGGTGTGCCCGTAGTGCGTCGCCCGTTCGATCGGTACGGTGCCCGGCTCCCGCGCGAGGTTGCGGTTGCCGTCGACTCCGTTGTTCGGCGTGGTGGCGACCAGCGGCTCGAAGTTGATCCGCCGCAGCGAGAACGTGTACGCCCAGAAGTCTCCACCCGGGAAGCCGCCGCCGCACGGGCACACATTGGACTGCAGCCATGCCGACTTGCCGTCCGCACTGAGGTACTTCGACGGGATCGTGGTGGCGTACCCGCCGTGCTTGGTGTGGAACCACGGATAGCCGCCGAAGTCCTTCGGGGTGAAGCGCTTCCACGGACCCCACGGCGTCGGCGACTCGTAGAACTCGTACGTGTACTCGGTCCACGAGCTGTAGATGTAGCGGTTGAGCGGCTTGTCGTACACCACGCCGCCCTGGCTGATCACGCTGAGGTCGCGTGCCCGGTTGCTGATCACGTTGGGGTAGATCCGCCGGTCGTCGTGCAACGTCGCCAGCCGGGCGTTGACGTCGGAGGTCCACTGTGGATTGCCGGAGCCGTCGGCGCCGGTGAAGAACTGCCAGGTCGACCGGCTCTGGATCGAGTTCGCGGGCACTCTGGCGAGGTAGAGGTCGACCGGATCCGGGTCGGCGTCGAACGTGTCCCGCCAGTTGTAGTCCAGGCCGTACGCGTAGACGTACCCGTCGGGCGAGTTGACGTTGTCCTTGCCGTAGTCCAGGAACATCACCGTGGTGAACTTGAAGTTGTCGAACATCGGCGCCGAGTGGTCCCAGGTCCAGGTACGCCCCTTGTCGGTCGACTTCACGATGGTCGCCGCGGGCACGTTGTCCAGGGTCTGGGTCTTCAGGTCCTGCACCGCGAGGTAGATCGCGCCACCCACGCACACCATCCCGGTCGGTTTCCGGTAGTACGCCCCCGCCGGGCCGGTCCAGACCTGGCCGACCGCATCGCCGGCGGCCAACTGGGTGCCGGCGAGGTTGCCGGGCGTACCCGAGATCCGGGCTACCCCGATGTCGTTCCAGGTGCTCCCGAACCCGACCCCGTCCCCGTACGCGGAGTAGACGTTGTCGTCGTCGGACCAGCAGGACGGCCACAGGTCGCCGTGCTCGCGGTTGTCCCCCACGGCCGGCGCGCCGACGGTCGCACCTTCGTCGACGTGCACCGTGGAGAAGAAGTTGCTCTCCGCGGGGGACGAGAGGGTGGACACGTCACCGGCGTTCGGGGCGGCGCTGCTGGGCACCGTGTTGAGTGTGAGCGAGGTGCCGAGGGCCGCGACGGCCACCAGCGCTGTGCTCCATCGGGACCTGCTGGACGGGCGCATGGCGGCCTCCTGACCCGGATCGACGCGAGAGCAATCGATTTCTCGCCATCCTGGCCCGGCTGGAGAAGACCGTCAAGCCCGCCGGGTGAGTTGCCGGTTTTCTGCGCACCAGCGGCCACCTCCCGGCGATTCGGGGTGACGCGTGAGCCGCGCGTACGGTTTGCTGGTCAGCATGGGCAACGACGAGCAGACACTCGCCGACATCAAGGCGAGGCTGTACGCGTTACCGCCCGACGAGTTCACCGAGGCCCGCGACACCGCCGCCAAGCAGGCCCCGGGCCCCCTCGCGCGCAGCATCAGGGCGCTTCGCCGGCCCACCCTGTCCGCATGGCTGGTGAACCTGCTGGCCGCCCACCGCCCCGACGAGCTCGACGAGCTGTTGTCGATCGGCGAGCAGCTCCGCGACGCGCACCAGGCGCCACGCGGCCCGGAACTGCGCGAACTGTCAGTACGCCGGCAAGCCGTGATCACCTCGCTGGTCGCGCTGGCCCGCGACCTGGCCACCGAACACGGGCGTACGGTCCGCGACGACGCGGCCTGGGAGGCCGAAGGCACGCTGCGGGCCGCGCTGGCCGACGCCGACGTGGCGGACCTGGTACGTGCCGGCACCCTGATGCGGCCGATCGAGTACTCCGGACTGGGGCTGCCCGCGCTCGAGCTGGCCGACCAGCTCGCGGACGACGCCGTACCGGTCGAGCAGCCGGCCGGCCGGCGGGCCAAGCTGCGGGTGATCCTCGGCGGCCGCGGTTCGGACACCGCCGAGGCTGACGAGCGGGAGCGCCCGGGCAAAGCCGGTAAGGCCGGTAGGGCCGGTAAGGCCGCCAAGGCCGGTAAGGCCGCGGCTGGCAAGGCGGCGACCGGCGAGGCCGCCCGAGAGGCTGAGCGCCAGGAGCGGGCGAAGCGCGCCGCCGCGCTCGCGGAGGCGGAGCAGAGCCTCGAAGCGGCGGTCACCGCGGAACGGGAGGCCACCCGCCGGCTCGGCGAGATCGCCGCCGAGTTCGACGAGCTGCGGGTACGGGAACGGCAACTGCGCGGCGAGCAGGCCGAGACTGACCGCGACCGCCGGCGGGCGCAACGCCGCCGGGAAGTCGCCGAGAAGGCCGTCTCCGACGCCCGCCGCCGACTGCGCTGACCAAAGGCCGGCGGCGCTACGACACGCGCTCAGCCGCGACGCGAGGCGTCTTCCCGGCCGTGCCCGAGCGCCTCCCAGACCTCCGCGACGTTCTCGTACGACGTGCTGGCCGGTAGCCGTCCCAGCTCGCCCATCACCGTGTCGGGTGCGTCCTGCTCGGCGGCCGTGGCGAGAAGTCGCGCCTTGTCTGCCGGGAATGTCCGGTACGGCAGGTACTTGCCCAGCTCGGTGCGCCCGTCCACGTCCTCGCTGGTCAGGCCGCTGGGCGTACCGGGGGCGGTGTGGCCGTCGGGCAGCCGGTCGGCCTCGGGCTGGTCCTCGCCGGACGGCTCCGGTTCGTGCCAGTCCTCACCTCGCGGGCTCGCCGCTCCCTGCACCCGGCCCTGCACCTCGTGTCGCATCTCGTCGTCCAGGTTGGGGCCGTGGGTCGTGTTGCCACGCTCGATCGGCATCGTCGGACTCCTTCCGCCGTTCCCGTCCGGGTACCCGCGAGCCGCGGGTCTATTCGTAGGTCCGGCGATCAAGGGCATGACCCGCCGATCCCCTGGGTACGCCTTGGTACGGGCACGCGTGCCCGGAGAGGAGCGCGCCATGGCCGACGGGCGACGGCGTCGGGAAGCCACCGACGTTGCGCTGATCACGACCCTGAAGCGGGTCGTGTCAGTCCTGAAGCAGACCGGTGTGCCGTACGCGTTGGCGGGCGGCTTCGCCGCGTACGCGCGGGGCGGCATGTCCAGCGACCATGACGTGGACTTCCTGATCCGGCAGCAGGACGCCGGCACCGCCCTGGAGGCGTTGGGCGAGGCGGGCTTCCGTACCGAACGTCCGCCGGAGGACTGGCTGGTCAAGGTGTACGACGGCGACCGGCTGGTGGACCTGATCTTCCGCCCGGTGGAGAAGCCGGTGACCGACCAGACCCTGGCCGCGGCCGACGAACTGCGCATCGACTCGATCCTGGTCCCGGTGATGCCGGCGACCACCTTGATGGTCCACAAGGTGCTGACGTTCTCGCAGCACTACTGCGACTTCGCCAAGGCCCTGCCGGTCGCCCGTTCGCTGCGGGAGCAGATCGACTGGGACGCGGTGCACCGGGAGACCAAGGAGTCCCCGTACGCCCAGGCGTTCCTGTTTCTGCTCGAGAAGCTCGAGGTGCTCGACCCGCGGCGCGACGGCGTACTCAGGGAAGTGGGGTGAGCGGGCAGATGGGTGAGGTGTCCGGACCGGAGTACACCGAATCCGAGATCCAGCGGTTGCTCGCCGAGCATCCGGACATCGCCGAGCAGGGCATCACCGCGATGATCCGCGGCGACACGGTGCTGTTGTGCGGCGAGGTGGAGAGCCCCGAGCGGCGGCGTCACATCGAGCAGCTCGTGGGTGAGCGGTTCCCCGGGGTCACCATCCGGTCCGACATCGGCGTGACCCGCGCCGGGCCACCCGACGGCGTCGAGGAGCTGACGTGATCCGGATCGCCGCGGTCGCCGACGTGCACATGGACACCGACGTGGTGGGCCGGTTCCGCCCGGCGCTGGAGCGGTTGCCCGAGAAGGCGGACGTGCTGCTGCTCGGCGGCGACCTGACCCGCCACGGTACGCCGGACGAGGCCCGCTGCGTGGCGGCGGAGTTCGGCGGCCTGGGCGTCCCGGTGATAGCGGTGCTGGGCAACCACGACCACCACTGCGATCAGGTCGACGAGGTGGTCGAGGTGCTCGGCGAGGCCGGTATCCAGGTGCTCGAGGGCACCGGGGTCACGTTGCGGATCGACGGCGTACGGCTCGGGGTGGCCGGCGCCAAGGGGTTCGGCGGCGGGTTCGCGGGGCGCTGCGCCACCGAGTTCGGGGAGCCGGAGACGAAGGCTTTCGTACGGCACACCCGGGAGGTCTCGGAACGGCTCGCGGGTGTGCTGCAGGGGCTGGACTGCGACGTACGGGTGGCGCTGACGCACTACTCCCCCGTACCGGACACGCTGGTGGGCGAACCGCTGGAGATCTATCCGTTCCTCGGCTCCCACTTGCTGGCGCAGGCGATCGACTCCGCCGACACGTCACTGGCGATCCACGGTCACGCGCACATGGGCAGCGAACGGGGCATGACCCCGGGCGGCGTACGGGTGCGGAACGTGGCGCATCCGGTGATCAAGCAGGCGTACTGCGTGTTCGCGCTGAACGGCGCCGGGCCGACCGGCGACGACACAGAGTGACCTCTCAGCGGAGCAGTTTCACCGCGCGCTGGGCGGGCACCGGCCATAACGCCTCGTCTGCGTCGCCGGTGTGTTCGTCGCTGACCCCCAACAGGTCCGCCACGCCGAGCACTCCGAACAGGCGCGCCACGAACCGGTTCGGGTTCACCACCACGAGGTCCACGCACAGCTCACGGGCGATCCGGTGCGCCACGACGATGGTGCCGATGCCGGTGGAGTCCAGCAGCGTGATGTTCGCGACGTCGACGTAGATGGTGGCGGGGTTGCGTTGGCAGAGAACCTCGTTGATCGCCTCCCGTAACTCCGGGGCGGTGGCACAGTCCACTTCTCCTGTGAGAGTGACCTGAACGCACCGATCGCCAAGTTCGGAAGTGTTGACCAACAGCGGCATCTACAGCCTCCCGCGATGCTCCGACGCAATTCTCCGGGTAGCTGGGGCCGCGTCGACAAGAACACCACGATCGCACCAGACGCGTCCCCGGGGTGCAGACAGAGTAGCTGGGCAACACGGTATGTGCCTACCCCATGCCGCACAGTTACTCTGCGCAGTATTCCAAAGCCGGCCCGGAACGTACCAATGGCCCGGGTCGCGAGCGCGCCATACCTGCTCAAGCCGCTGTAAACCGTCCCCGGAGGCGGCGCCATCTCGGTGCCGCGGGTTACTCACCGTGCGCGGCATCGGCGTGGATCCGACGGATCATCCCGTTCCGCGAACCTCCGGTCACTGCCGCGGCGCGCTCACGTCGCCTCGCGACAGGCCGTACCCGCGCGACCAGGCCCTGCCCCGATGACAACCGCCCGGGAGTACGCCGTCGGCGGCACCATCGTCCTCCGCCGCAGTCCGTCGCAATCCGCCGCTGGAGCCGGGGCCTACCGCGCCCTGTCCTGGCAACGGCGGTTGACAGCCTGCACTGGTCAGGGCCGGACCAATCGTCGGTCGACACCGTCGTCGACCGCCGCCCGCCATCGCCCGGGTGAACCACCGGCCGCGCCGGCCGCCGTTGCCGATCGCGCTCTGCGGCACCAGCGTTGTCATGCCTGGTGGTGCACACCCACCCGCCGCCCGTGGAGGCCGGTGGCGGCTCCGCGTACCCCGGTCGTGGTCGGACTCGGCGACCGCTGCTGTCTGCGGGACCGTCGCCGTCTACCGGCTGCGGCACCGCCCGAGCTCAGTACGGAGGCGACGCTCCCTCCGGCACGGAGACCGCCCGGCCCCTTCACTCTGCGTAGCGAAATTGGCGGCGCCCCGCGGTGGCAGCTCGCCGGGCCATTGACCAGACTTGGAGCCGACGACCGTGGCACCGGGATGGAGCAGCCGTGCAGCGAACCATCGACTGGGCAGGCGCCGGCGACGGCCCGGGCGGCGACGCGATCCTGATCATCGACCAGTGCGCGCTGCCGCAGGAGTTCCGGACGCTGCGGCTGCGTACGGTCGACGAGCTGATCGCCGCGATCCAGCGGCTGGCGGTGCGGGGGGCGCCCGCACTCGGCGCGGCCGGGGCTCTGGGCGCGGCGCTCGCGGCCCGTACCCACCCCGACGACCACGAGGCGGTACGCGCCGCAGCCGCCCGGCTCGCGCAGGCGCGCCCGACGGCGGTCAACCTGAGCTGGGGCGTACAGCGGGCGCTGAAGGCGCTGCCGGACGGGGCCGATGCCGTACTGGCCGAGGCGCTGCGGGTGCTGGACGAGGACGAGCAGATCAACCGGACCGCGTCGGGACGGGCCGCCGACCTGGTCCGCCAGCTGTGCCCGCGGCGGCCGCTGCGGATTCTGACCCACTGCAACGCCGGCCACCTGGCGACCGTCGCGTGGGGCACCGCGCTCGGTGTGGTACGCCACCTGCACACCGCCGGCGAGATCGAACTCGTGTACGCCGACGAGACCCGGCCGCTGCTACAGGGCACCCGGCTAACGGCGTGGGAGCTGGCGGAGGCGGGGATCCCGTACCGGGTGTGCCCGGACTCGGCGGCGGCGAGCGCGATGGCGGCCGGGCTGGTGGACTGCGTGGTGGTCGGCGCCGACCGGATCGCGGCCAACGGCGACACCGCGAACAAGATAGGCACCTATCCGCTGGCGCTCGCCGCCGCCCGGCACGACGTCCCGTTCCTGGTGGTGGCGCCGGAGTCCACGGTGGACACCGCACTGGCCAGCGGCGCGGAGATCGTGATCGAACAGCGGGCCGCCGGCGAGGTGACCGAACTCGCCGGTGCCGCGGTGGCACCGGACGGCGCGCAGGCGTACAACCCGGCGTTCGACGTCACCCCGGCGGACCTGATCACCGCGATCGTCACCGAACAGCGGACGATCGGGCAGCGGACGACCGGGCGCGAGAAACCGGCCGCGCACGACGGGGAGCTCCGATGACCGGCGCGCGTACCACAGTCCTGATCACCGGGGCCACCGACGGGCTCGGCCGGGCGCTGGCGCACCGGCTCGCCGACGACGGGAACGACCTGATCCTGCACGGCAGGGATCCCGAGCGGCTCGCCGCGACCGCCGCCGAGATCCAGGACGCGCAGCAGGGCCCGCTGCCGCGTACGGTGCTCGCCGACCTGGCCGACCTCGCCCAGGTGCGCCGACTCGCCGACGACGTACGCGACGCCACCGACGGGCTCGACCGGCTGGTCAACAACGCGGGCATCGGCAGCGGCGAACCCGACGGGCGGAGCCGCCGTACCAGCGCCGACGGGTACGAGCTGCGTTTCGCCGTCAACTACCTGGCCGGCTTCCTGCTCACTCTGGAGTTGCTGCCGCTGCTACGCGCCCGCGGCGGCGCCCGGATCGTCAACGTCGCCTCCATCGGGCAGCACCCGCTCGACTTCGACGACCTGATGCTGGAGCACGACTACAGCGGCAGCCGGGCGTACGGACAGAGCAAGCTCGCCCAGGTCATGTCCGGCTTCGAGCTGGCCAGCCGGGTGCCGGCCGCCGAGGTGACGGTCAACAGCCTGCACCCGGCGACGTACATGCCGACGAAGATGGTGCTGGCCGAGCTGGGGCACCACGTCGACAGCCTGCAGACCGGCGTCGCCGCCACGCACCGGCTGGTCGCCGACGAAGACCTCGCCTCGACCACCGGTCGGTTCTTCGATCGGACCAGCGAGGCACGGGCGAACCCCCAGGCGTACGACGACCGCGCCAGAGCCGAGCTGTGGCGGCACAGCCTGGCGCTCGTCGACCACCCAGGGCTCAGCTGAGGCGACTACTGGATCGAGACGTGTACGTGGTTGGTGTGGTCCGCCGCGGGACTGCCGCCCCCGTCGTACGAGCTCCAGCCGTTGCCGGGCTCCCAGATCTGTCGATACCAGATGATGTACATCACGCCGAGCGCGTCGGCGTTGGCCACGAACCACCCGGCGACGTTGTCTCCGTACTGCTTGTCGCTGCCGTACGCGTCGTGGTCCTCGAATCCGCCCGCGCTGGCTGAGAAGTCGCAGGCGCGGCCCTTCGGGTGTTCGCCGTAGCTCGCCTGCCGCCAGCACGCGGTGTACCTGGTGTAGCCAGCCTCCCGCGCTTCCTGCAACGCGTGGAGCGTACGAGGCGTGAGGCAGCCGTCGGTGGTCGGGTCGTTCTCGGAGCAGGACTCGGACGGCCAGCTTCCGTCGGGGTTGCGCGGCGAAGGTTCGGCCGATGCCGCACCACCGTCCGGACCGCCCGTGGGGTCACCGCCACCAGCGGCGATCAGCGCCTTGAGCGCGGCCTTCTTGCGCTTGTCCATCTTGGACAGCGCAGCCCGCTGCTTGCGCATCTCCAACTGCAGCTGATAACGCTTGTTGGCCAGCTTGTCGCGGCTGTCGACGAAGTCCTTGATCTTCACGTAGTCGCGGTGCGCGAGGTACTCGACGGTGGTCATGCTGGTCGCCAGGTCCTGTGGCGTGGAGCTGTCCAGCAACGCCGAGACGGTGCCGACCCGGCTGCCCTTGTAGACCGCGCTGGCCAGCTCGCCGATCTTGCCGGAGAGCTTGTCGACCTTCGTCTGGAGGCCCTTGATCTCCTTGTCGAGCTTCTTCTGCCGGTGGCGGGAGGCGGCCAGCTTTCCCTTCGCGTTGTTGTAGTCCTTCATCGCTGCGGCGAGCTTCTTCTCCAGCTCGGGGATTCCGGCGTGGCCGCCTTCGTGGGCGTACGCGGCCCCGACAGGAAGCATCAGCAGTCCGGCGATGAGCGCGACGATCGTGATGGTGAAGCTGCGTGCCAGCGCGCGAAGTGGACTTCGTGCCAGTCCGGTCAACAGTGCGTCCTTCCATCGGCGCCTACCGGGTTAGCTGACGGGTTCGGGCTTGGAAGTAGCCCTACCGCTGGCGCGGATTCACCCCAGGTGCTCGGGTCCCCGGCTCGCCCGTACGGACGACTCGGCGCAATCACTAGCGGCACCCGTCAGGGCGCCGGTGGATAGCAATCGGCGGTCAGCCTACCGGACGCGTTACGCGGGGTCCGCCCCGCCTCTTGATTGCTCCGCATTGGCGGCTTTCGATATCACGTCGCGTAGTCGACAGGTCGGCCTGTCGTACTCGATCAAGGGTTTCAGCGGCCGGTCAGAGCGTGACGGACAACGGGTGCGAGGATGCGGCGATGCATGACGACGCGGCGCGACTGCTGGCGTACGACGCGGCGCACCTGTGGCATCCGTACGCCTCGATGACCTCCCCCGGGCCGGTACGGCTGGTCGAGTCGGCGTCCGGCGTCCGGCTCCGGCTGGGAGACGGCGCCGAGGTGGTCGACGGGATGTCCTCGTGGTGGTGCGCGATCCACGGCTACCGCCACCCGGTGCTCGACCAGGCGGTGGCCGAGCAGGTCGGACAGATGAGCCACGTGATGTTCGGCGGGCTCACCCACCGGCCCGCGATCCGGCTCGCCGAGCAGTTGATCGAGATCACGCCCGGGCCGCTGCAGCACGTCTTCTTCAGCGACTCCGGCTCGGTCGCGGTCGAGGTGGCGCTGAAGATGGCGCTGCAGGCCCGCCCCGGCCGGCGCCGGATCCTGACCGTACGGGGTGGCTACTACGGCGACACGCTGCACGACATGAGCGTCTGCGACCCGGTGAACGGGATGCACTCGCTGTTCACCGGCCCGCTCCCGCAACAGGTCTTCGCACCGCGGCCCCCGGCCGGTTTCGACCTCCCCGCCGACGATCCGTCGGTGGTGGCGTGGTCCGACGCCGTGGCGACCCTGCTGGACGAGCACCGCGACGAGATCGCCGCGATCATCGTGGAGCCGGTCGTGCAGGGCGCCGGCGGCATGCACGTCTACAGCCCGGCGTGTGTGGCGGCGTTGCGGCGGCTCGCCGACCGGCACGACGCGCTGCTGATCCTGGACGAGATCGCCACCGGGTTCGGGCGTACCGGCGCGCTCTTCGCACTGGAGCACGCCGACGTGGTGCCGGACATCCTCTGTGTCGGCAAGTCGCTGACCGGCGGTTACCTGACCCTCGCCGCCACGCTGTGCACCACGGCGGTCGCCGCCGCCGTGTCCGGCAGCCAAGCCGGCGCCCTGATGCACGGCCCGACCTTCATGGCAAACCCGCTGGCGTGTGCCGTGGCCAGCGCCGCGGTCGACCTGCTGCTCTCGTCGGACTGGATTTCCCGGGTACGCCGCATCGAGTCCCTGTTGCGCTCCGGCCTGTCGGATGCGGCCTCGCTACCTCGGGTGGCCGACGTACGGGTGCTCGGCGCGATCGGCGTGGTGCAGTTGCACTCGCCGGTGGACGTCGCCGCCGCGACCGAGACCGCGTTGGCGCACGGCGTCTGGCTGCGCCCGTTCCGGGACCTGATCTACACGATGCCGCCGTACGTGTGCACCGACGACGACGTACGCGCGATCACCGCCGCCATCACCGCCGCCGCCCGCGGCTGAACCCGCCCGGGTCAGTCGCCGGCCGGACCGCCCCATCTCTGCTTACCCCGAACCAGGCGCTCGCCGTCGGGTTGGCCACAGCCGCCGCAGCCGAGGCCGCAGCGGGCTCCCCCTGCGCCGGACCGCGTGTGGTGACAGCGCCTCTTGCCTGCTCACCCATACCGGCAAGCGACTGGCATTCATCACCTGGTGCGAGAGCGCGGAACTTACGTGCGGTCATCCGCACATCTGGGCCATGCCGCCCATCATGTGGTGCATCGTGTCGGCTGCGGCGGGCGGGCCGGACAGGGCCAGCAGGGTGGCTGCGAGCAGCAGGACCGCTACGGCAATTCCGGCCAGGACCGAAAGCGGAGCCCGGTGCACCCGGCTCGTCGGCGGTGTCGGCGCCGGTCGGGGGACCCCGGTCGCGGGGAGGTCGCTGGTCAGCGCGCCGAGGTCGCCGAGGGTGCTGGCCCGATACGCGGCGGAGGCACGATCGGAGAACTCGTCGAGGGTCAGCCGGCCCGCGCCGGCGTGCTCTTGCAACGCCGCGACCACACGCTCTCGGTCGGCGTCGGAGGCTCGGGTCTGCGGATAACGCATCGGAGTGTCACCTCCAGGTGTGGCTCGGACCGCGGATTCACGCGCAGGCGGCCATCGGCTGCGCCGCGGTAGTGGTCTGAGCCTTCGGGTTCAACTGTGCGCGCGTCTGCGCGAGGCGGTCAACGATGTGGGCGGCGTCGTGGCGTACCCAGTGAATGAGCGAGGAGCCGCGCGAGTGCTGGTGCTTCATCCCGAGGAAATACAGGCCCGGCACCTCGGTCACGCCGCGTCGGTGCCGTAGGCCGCCGTGCGGGTCGAACACGGGCGCGTCGATCCAGCGGTAGTCGCTGCGGTAGCCGGTGGCCCAGATCACGGCGTCCACGTCGATCTCGGCGCCGTCGGCGAACCGTACCGTGTGGCCGGTCGCGGCAGTGGTACGGGCGGCGAGCCGGATGCCGTGGTGGCGGGCCAGCCGCCGCAGGCTGGGGCCGACGACCAGCTCGCCGCGTTGGGTGCGGCCACGCCAGCTGTCCAGCGGCGCGCTGATCAGACCGAGCCGGTCGGCCCAGAAGTGCAGCGGTTTGCCCAGCACCCGCCGCGGCAGGTGCGGCAACCGGCGTCCCTGGGACAGCACGACCTGGTGGGTGGCGGCCAGGTCCTCGGCGATGCCGACGCCGGAGTTGGCCGCCCCGACCACCAGCACCGTGCCGGGCGGAAGTTGTCGTGGGTTGCGGTACGCGGCGCTGTGCAGCTGCACCACTCCTGCGGCCAGCCGCTCGGCGACCGGCGGGACGTACGGGCGTTGGTACGCGCCGGTCGCCACGATCACCTGCTCGGCGTCGTACCTGCCGTCGGTGGTGTCGAGCCGGAACCCGCCCGCGGTGCGCCGCAGTGCGGTGACGTGAGCGTTGTGCCGCAGCGGCAGCCCGAACGTTGCGGCGTAGTCGACGAGGTAGTCGGCGACCTCGTCCTTGCCGGGCCAGTGGTCCGGGTCGCCCGGGAACGGCAGGCCGGGCAGTGAGCTGTAACGGGCGGGGGTGAACAGCTTCAGCGTGTCCCATCGCCGCCGCCACGCCTCCCCCGGCCGGGTCCCGGCGTCGAGAATGACGAACGGGATCCCGGCGCGGGTCAGGTAGTAGCCGGTGGTCAGCCCAGCCTGGCCCCCGCCGACCACGACCACCTCGGTGTGGCTGGTCTCGGTGCGATCGCTCAGGGCGTACATCGCTCTCTCCGTTCTCCGCTCTCGCCGTTTGCCTTGTGATCGTCGCTCTTATTGTGAGCACCGCTCGCCCTTCCATATATACGCCTGCCGCTCGACCGAGTCAAGAGCGGCGCTCACAAAGTTTGCGGCGCTCACAAATATTGGGCAGACTGTGGCCATGACACGCACCGGAAATCCGACCACCGCGCCATCGGCCGACGCCCATGCGCCGGAGGCGTCGTTGTCGCGGCGGGCGGAGCTGCGACAGGCCACCATTGCCGAGATCAAGGCCCTGGCCCGCCAACAGCTCGCCGAGCACGGGCCGGGTGGGCTGTCGCTGCGGGCGATCGCCCGGCAGATGCGGATGGCCTCCTCAGCCCTGTACCGCTACTACGCGAACGTCAACGAGCTGATCACCGCGCTGGTCCTGGAAGGCTACGACTCGCTCGCCGACACGCTCACGGCTGCTCGCGACAGCCAGCCGGCCGACGACCCCACTGGCCAGTTCCGCGCCATCTGCCACGCCTACCGGCAGTGGGCACTAGACCACCGATCCGACTTCGCGCTGATCTTCGGCACTCCGCTACCCGGCTACGAGGCCCCCGAGGAGACCACCGCGGCCGCCGCCGGCCGCTCCACCGCGCTCGCGCTCACCGCCTATGCGACAGCGGTGGCCGCGGGCACCGCGGACCCGGAACGTAGCCAGTTCCCGCCTACCATCGCCGCCGGCGAGCTGCTGCCCGCGCTGCTCGCCGACACCGTCCCGGACTGCCCGCCAGTTCTCGCCGGCATCACCCTGGCGGCCTACACCAGCCTGCTGGGTTACCTCAACGCCGAGATCTTCGGCAGCCTCACCCGGCTCATCGCCGACACCGCGCAGCTCTACGACGCACACGTACGCACGGTCATGCTCGGCATGGGCTTCGATCCCGCCCTCGTCGAGGCGGCAGAGTAGCCGAGGCGCCGCCCGACTTTGCAGGTAGCGCGCAGGATCACTGCGACACCTCGTGGCACGTGGCGGGTCTGGCAATTTCTTGCAGCAGGGCTAGATCAAATGTCGATTCATGTCTACTTTGTGCGGTACGACCACCGGCCGGGAACCGGCCGGCGAGAGAAGGGGATGGCATGAAACGGTTGTCCTGGGGAGGCTCCCTGATCGCAGTCAGCGGGATCCTGCTGACGGCGATGGTCGGTGTCGCACACGCGGCCCCGGCCCAGACCACCTCGCACGACGGCGCGGTCTCCGCGTCGGAACAGTCCAAGGTCGCCGACTTCTGGACCGCGAAGCGGATGCGCGAAGCGGTGCCGATGGAGAAGCTGCTGCGCGCCACGCACCGGTCCTCCGGTGCGGTGGCGGCTGGGAAGGCGACGAGCGTCGAGCCGACCCTGCCGAAGGTCGGCGACGTCGGCACGCTGTCGTTCCCGAACGGCGGCGGCGCCTGGAGCGGCGGCGGCGCGATCGTGAAGACCGAGGGCCGGGTGTTCTTCACCTACTCCGGCCGTACGGCCTCGTGCTCGGGCACCGCGGTGACCAGCAACAACAAGAGCACCGTGATCACCGCCGGCCACTGCGTCAAGCTCGACGGCGCATGGCACACCAACTGGGCCTTCGTACCGGGGTACGACAACGGCAACGCCCCGTACGGCACGTGGACGGCGAAGGCGACGTACTCGACGCCTCAGTGGACGGCCAGTGAGGACATCAACTACGACGTCGGCGCCGCCGTGGTCAACCCGCTGGGCGGCCAGTCGCTGACCGACGTGGTGGGCGGCCAGGGCGTCGCGTTCAACCAGGCCCGGGGCCAGGACATGTACGCCTTCGGCTACCCCGCCGCGGACCCGTACGACGGCACCAGGCTGATCTACTGCAGCGGCACCACGTTCGACGCGTTCATCAGCGACGGCATCGGGATGACCTGCGACATGACCGGCGGCGCGAGCGGCGGCGGCTGGTTCCTGTCGTTCAGCGAGTCGACCGGCGCCGGCACGCTGAACTCGGTGAACAGCTACAAGATCAACTATTTCAACTTCTGGATGTTCGGTCCGTACTTCGGCAGCGACGCCCAGAACCTCTACACCAAGGCCCAGTCCAGCTAGTGGCGGCAAGTGTGATGGGAAGCCCGGGCCTGTCCTGGCCCGGGCTTCGCGCTGTCAGCCGGTGGCTGCGACGCCGGCTTCGACCAGGCCTTTGATCTCCTCGGCGGTGTAGCCGGCCTCGGTCAGCACCGCCTCGGTGTCGGCACCGGAATCCGGCTGCGACTCCCCCGCCGTGCCGGGGGTACGCGCGAATCTCGGCACCGGAGCCGGGGCCGGCTCGCCCTCGACCGACAGGTACGTCCGGCGCGCTTGCAGGTGCGGATGCTTCGCGGCCTCCGCGACCGACAGCACCGGCGCCACGCAGGCGTCGCTGTCGCCGAACACCTCGGCCCACTCGTCGCGGGTCTTCGTCTTGAACCGGGCGACCAGCCATTCCCGCAGCGCCGGCCAGTCCTCCGGCGCCCGGCTGGGCATCGGCGTCTTGGCGCCGCCGCTGATCCGCGCCGCGAACTCCCGGTAGAACTGCTCCTCGATGGCGCCCACCGCGACGTACTCGCCGTCGGCGCATTCATAGGTCTGGTAGAACGGCGCTCCCCCGTCGAGCAGGTTGGTCGCCCGCTCGTCGGACCACATGCCGTTGGCGCGGCTGCCGAGCAGCATCCCGAGCAGCGACACGGTGCCGTCCAGGATCGCCGCGTCCACCACCTGCCCCCGCCCCGACCGCTGCGCCTCGAACAATGCCGAAGCCACCCCGAACGCGAGCAGCATCCCTCCCGCGCCGAAGTCCCCCAACAGATTGATCGGGGGTACGGGCGGCGCCCCGGCCGGCCCGATCGCCCGCAGCGCCCCGGACAACGCGAGGTACGTGATGTCGTGCCCCGCGACCTGCGCCAACGGCCCGTCCTGACCCCAGCCGGTCATCCGGCCGTACACCAGGCGCGGGTTGACCGCGAGACACTCGTCCGGGCCGATGCCGAGCCGTTCGGTGACGCCGGGGCGGAAGCCCTCGATCAGCACGTCCGCGTCCTTGACCAGCCGCAGGATGACCTCCGCGGCGCCGTCGGCCTTGAGGTTGAGCGCGACCGACCGGCGGCCCCGGTTGAGAAACCGGTGCGGCAGGTCGAACAGCGGATTGCCGCCCGGCCGCTCGACCCGGATCACCTCGGCGCCCAGGTCGGCGAGCAGCATTCCGGCGTACGGGCCCGGCCCGATGCCAGCCAGTTCGATGACTCTGACACCCGACAGCGGGCCCGTACGCTCAGCACTCATTCGTAGCTCTCGCCCTTCTCGGCCTTGGCGACCAGGGACTCCGGCGGGGTGAAGCGGTCACCGTACCTGGCCGCGAGGTCCTCGGCCCGCGCGACGAAACCGGCCAGGCCGCCTTCGTACCCGTTGATGTACTGGATCACGCCACCGGTCCACGCCGGGTACCCGATACCGAAGATGGACCCGATGTTGGCGTCCGCGACGGTGCGCAACACGCCCTCGTCGAAGCACTTCACGGTCTCGAGCGACTCGATGAAGAGCATCCGCTCCTGCATGTCCCGCATCGGGATCTCGGGCTCACCGGGCTTGGTGCCGAAGGTCTCCGCGAGACCCGGCCACAGACCGACCTTCTTGCCGTCGGCGTACTCGTAGAAGCCGGCGCCGGCGACACGGGCGGGGCGACCGATCTCGATCATCTTCTCGAAGACGGGCCTCGCCGGGTGCTCCGGGACGTCCTTGCCCTCGGCGAGTGCCGCGTCCCGGGTCTGGTCGTAGATCTTCTTCCACAGGTTCATGTTGATCTCGTCGGTCAGCGCCAGCGCGCCCACCGGGTAGCCGGCCTGGGTGCAGGCCTGCTCCACCGACGCCGCCGGTACGCCCTCGGCCAGCAGCGCCAGCGCCTCCATGGTGTACGTACCGATCACCCGGCTGGTGAAGAAGCCCCGGCTGTCGTTGACCACGATCGGGGTCTTCTTGATCTGCTGGGCGTAGTCCACCGCGCGGGCGAGCGCCTCGTCGCCGGTCTTCTCGCCGACGATGATCTCGAGCAGCGGCATCTTGTCCACCGGCGAGAAGAAGTGCAGGCCGATGAAGTCCCCGGGCCGGGTGACACCGTCGGCCAGGCCCGTGATCGGCAGCGTGGAGGTGTTGGAGCCGAGCAGCGCGTCGGGCGCCAGCAGCTTCTCCACCTCGCCGAAGACCTTCTTCTTCAGGCTCGGGTCCTCGAACACCGCTTCGACCACCAGGTCGCAGCCCGTGGTGTCCTCGGGATTGTCGGTGGGCGTGATCCGGGCCAGCAGCTCGTCGGCCTTCTCCTGGGTCAGCTTGCCGCGCGACACACCCTTGGCGACCAGCTTCTCCGAGTACGCCTTGCCCTTCTCGGCCGCTTCCAGAGTGACGTCCTTGAGCACCACGTCGATACCGGCTCGTGCCGAGACATAGGCGATGCCCGCGCCCATCATTCCCGCGCCCAGTACGGCAACCTTCTCCACCTTGCGGGGGGCGTACCCGCCGGGGCGGCTCGCGCCCTTGTTGATCGCCTGCAGGTCGAAGAAGAACGCCTGGATCATGTTCTTGGCGACCTGGCCGGTGACCAGGTCGACCAGGTACTGGGTCTCGATCTTCGACGCGGTGTCGAAGTCGACCTGCGACCCCTCCACGGCGGCGGCGAGGATGTTGCGCTGCGCCGGGAAGTTGGCGCCCTTCAACTGCTTGCGCAGGTTGGCCGGGAACGCCGGCAGGTTGGCCGCGAACTTCGGGTTGGACGGCGTACCGCCGGGGATCTTGTGGCCCTTCACGTCCCACGGCTGTACGGCTTCCGGGTTGGCGGCGATCCACTCGCGGGCCTTGACCAGCAGGTCGGCCGGGTCGGTGACCAGCTCGTCGACCAGGCCGGTCTCCAGGGCGGCGGCCGGCTTGTGCCGCTGCCCCTGCAGCAACACCTTCAGCAACGCATCCGCGATCCCGAGCATCCGGACCGTACGGGTCACGCCGCCACCGCCCGGCAGCAGGCCGAGCGTGGCCTCCGGGGTGCCGATCTCGATGCCTCTGGCGTCGAGCGCGACCCGGTGGTGACAGGCGAGCGCGAGCTCGAGGCCGCCGCCGAGCGCGGAGCCGTTGATCGCGGCGACGACCGGCTTGCCCAGGGTCTCCAGGCGACGCATGTTCGCCTTGATCCCGTCCAGCAGCTCGGTGACCTTCGCCGCGTCCTCCTGCTTGGCGCTGATCAGCAGGTTGAGGTCGCCGCCGGCGAAGAACGTCTTCTTCGCGGACGTGATGACCACGCCGGTGATGTCGTTCTTCTCGGCTTCGAGCCGGTCCACGGTCGCGGCGAACGAGGTCTCGAACAGCTCGTTCATCGTGTTGGCGGACTGGTCCGGGTCGTCCATCGTCAGTACGACGACGCCGTCGTCGCCCTTGTCCCAGCCGAACATGTTCTTCTCACTCATATCCGTGTATCTCCCGGCGTCAGACGCGCTCGATGATGGTGGCGACGCCCATGCCGCCGCCGATGCAGAGGGTGATCAGGGCGTAGCGGCCGTCCCGGCGCTCGAGTTCGTCGAGCATGGTGCCGATGAGCATGGCGCCGGTGGCGCCGAGCGGGTGGCCCATCGCGATCGCGCCGCCGTTGACGTTGAGCTTCTCGTCCGGGATGCCCAGGTCCTTCTGGTACCTGAGCACTACCGCGGCGAACGCCTCGTTCAGCTCGAACAGGTCGATGTCGTCGACGGTCAGACCGGCGGTCTTCAACACCTTCTGCGTCGCCGGCGTCGGGCCGGTCAGCATGATCGTCGAGTCGGCGCCGCTGGTCGCGGTCGCTACGATCCGGGCGCGCGGCTTGAGCCCCGCGGCCTGACCCGCCGCTTCGTTGCCGACCAGCACCAGCGCGGCGCCGTCCACGATCCCGGACGAGTTACCCGGACCGTGTACGTGGTTGATCTTCTCGACCCAGTGGTACTTCTGCAGCGCCACCGCGTCGAAGCCGCCCGCCTCGCCGATCATCTCGAACGACGGCTTCAGCTTGCCCAGGCTCTCCACGGTGCTCTCCGGGCGCATGTGCTCGTCGTGGTCGAGCAGCGTGATCCCGTTGCGGTCCTTGACCGGTACCACGGACTTCGAGAAGTAGCCGCCGGCCCACGCCTTCGCGGCCAGCTCCTGGGACCGTACGGCGTACCCGTCGACGTCCTCGCGGGAGAAGCCCTCGATGGTGGCGATCAGGTCGGCCCCGATCCCCTGCGGCACGAAGTACGTGTCGTACGCCGTCTCCGGGTCCATCGCCCAGGCGCCGCCGTCGGAGCCCATCGCGACCCGGGACATCGACTCCACGCCGCCGCCGATCACCATCTGGTCCCAGCCGGACCGTACCTTCTGGGCGGCGATGTTGACCGCCTCCAGGCCGGACGCGCAGAACCGGTTGAGCTGGATCCCGCCGACCGTGTCGGGCAGGCCCGAGGCGATCGCGGCGGTCTTGGCGATGTCCGAACCCTGGTCGCCGATCGGGCTCACCACGCCGAGCACGAGGTCCTCGATCAGGTTCGGGTCCAGGTCAGGATGGCGTTGCCGCAGCTCGTCGATCAGCCCGACCACCAGCGTGATCGGCTTGACGCCGTGCAGCGAGCCGTTCTTACCCTTGCCACGCGGCGTACGGATCGCCTCGTAGATGTAGGCCTCGGTCACTGTGAATCAGCTCCTCGTAGCCGCCGGACTCAGAGGGTCCGCGCGATCAGTTCCTTCATGATTTCGTTCGCGCCGCCGTAGATCCGCTGCACGCGTCCGTCGACGAACATCCGGGCGATCGGGTACTCCAGCATGTAGCCGTACCCACCGAACAGCTGCAGACACCGGTCGGCGACCTCGCACTGCCGGTCGGTGAGCCAGTACTTCGCCATCGCCGCGGTGTTCACGTCCAACTCGCCGCGAATGTGACGGACGATGCAGTCGTCCAGGAAAGTCCGGCCCACTCTGGCCAGCGTGGCACATTCGGCGATCTCGAACCGGGTGTTCTGCAGCTCGAACAACGGCTTGCCGAAGGCGTGCCGCTCCTTCGCGTACGCCGTCGTCGTCTCCACCGCCAGCTCCATCACCGCCACCGCGGTGATCGCGATCAGCAGGCGCTCCTGCGGCAGCTGCTGCATCAGCTGGACGAAGCCCTTGCCCTCTTCAGGCCCGAGCAGGTTGGTCGCCGGCACCCGCAGCTCGTCGAAGAACAGCTCGGCGGTGTCGTTCGCCTTCAGGCCGACCTTCTGCAGCACCCGGCCGCGCCGGAAACCGGGGGTCTTGTCGGACACCTCGGCGACGATCAGCGACACGCCGGCAGCGCCCTGCGTCGGGTCGGTCTTCGCGGCGATGACGATCAGGTCGGCGATGCCGCCGTTGGTGATGAACGTCTTGGCTCCGGTGATCACGTACTCGTCGCCGTCGCGGACCGCGCGGGTGGTGATCGACTGCAGGTCCGAGCCGGTGCCCGGCTCGGTCATCGCGATGGCGCCCAGTCGCTCGCCGCTGGTCAGCTTCGGCAGCCATGCCCGCTTCTGCTCTTCGGTGGCGTACGCCAGCAGGTAGTGGGCCACGATGCCGGAGTGCACGGCGAGGCCCAGTGAGCTCTCGCCCGCCTTCGCCTGGGCTTCGAGGATGGCGGCCTCGTGGGCGAAGCTGCCGCCTCCGCCGCCGTACTCGCCGGGGATCGACGGGCACAGCAGACCCAGCTCGCCGGCTCGCCGGTACATGTCCCGGTCCGGGTGCCCCTGGGCCACGAAACGCTCGTACTGCGGCACCACTTCCTTGGTGAAGAAGGTGTCCGCCAGCTCGCGTACCGCCTCCACCTCGTCGTCAGACCAGGGCGAGAGACGGGGTACGGCCGAGCTGCTCGATTGCGCCATGGTGACCTCCATCCGAACCGGTACGGCCTCGCCGTCGACGCTAATACCGATTAACATAGCTCGCAGGATCCACGCTGTGTCAATGGAATGTGGCGGCGGGATCACCTGCTACTGGCGTGTTACTTGTGAGATAGGTCGCAACAGCCGGAAGGTGGTGCGGATGACCGGAACCCAGCCGGTGACCCGCCGTCGCCGCGACCGCAAGGCACAGCTGGCCGAGCTCGCCGCCGACCTGTTCCGGCGCAACGGCTACCACGCCGTCGGGATCGGCGACATCGCCGCCGCGGCCGGCATCACCGGGCCGGCGGTGTACCGCCACTTCTCCAGCAAGCAGGACATCCTGGGCCACGTGCTGCTGTCCGGGGTCGACTGCCTCGCCGAGACCGTGACCGACCACCTGCAACGACCCGGTACGCCACGGCAGCGGATCGCGGCGCTCACCGAGGCGATCGCCCGGCTCGCGGTCGAACGGCGCGACGCGGTGGCGCTGTGGCGCTGGCTCGGCCGCCACCTCGACGCCGACCAGGCCGCGGAGGTACGCCGGCGCGGCGACGCCGCGCTGCAGCTGTGGACCGCCGAGCTGCAGCGGCTGCGCCCGGAGCTGTCCGCCGCCGATGCCGAGCTGCTGTGCCGCGCCGCGATGGGCGTCTTCGGCAGCCCCGCCAACTACCAGGTCACCATCGGCAAGGCGCGGTACGTACGGCTGCTGCGCGGGCTGGGCGACGCGGTGCTGGCCTGCCAGCTCCCCCCGCCCGGCGATGCCGCATCGGCCCGTCGCGAGCTGGCGCCCCACGGATCGCTCGCGTCCCGGCGCGAAGTGCTGCTCACCGAGGCGACCCGGCTGTTCCGCCGGCGGGGCTACCACGCGGTGACCATGGAGGGGATCGGCGCGGCCGCGGGCATCGCCGGGCCCAGCGTCTACCGGCACTTCGCCAGCAAGGCCGACCTGATGCGCGCTGCCAGCACCCGGATGGTGGACCGGCTGCTGCTCGGCGCCGCCCAGGCCACGGCCGGGGCCGCCGACGCCGACGAGGCACTGGACCGGCTGATCGACTCGTACGCGGAGATCGTGCTGGCGCACCGCGACCTGATGGCGGTCTACATCGCCGAGGTGGCCGGACTGCCGCCCCAGGAGCGGGCCGAGCTGCAACGCCCCCAGCGTGCCTACGTCTCCGACTGGGTACGCCTGGTCGCCGCCGCCGATCCGCGGCTGGAGCCCCCGGAGTCCCGGGTCGTGGTGCACGCCGCGCTCACCCTCGCCACCGACCTGGCCCGCACCGGACGGCTGCTGAACCGCCCGGGCCTGCAGGCGGAGATCGCCACGCTGATGCGCGCCGTGGCGCACCGGCCGCACGGCTGACGTACCCGCGGAGGGCCTGTCAGGTCTCCGACATCGCGACTGCGGATCGCGGGCACACCGGCGGCGGTATAACAATCGCGTGCGGTACGGCGTGCTCGGCCCTCTGGAGGTGTTCGACGCCGTCCGCAACTGCGCACCGACCGCCCCGCGGCTGCAGACGATGCTGGTGCTGCTGCTGCTACGCGCCAACCGGGTGGTCGCGACCCAGGAGCTGATGAGCGAGCTGTGGGGCGAGCGCCGCCCCGCCTCCGCCGCCAACTCACTGCAGGTGTTCGTGACCCGGTTACGCGGTCTGCTGGCGCCGCGACTCTCGCCGCGGGCGCCGGGACAGCTGCTGGTCACCTGCCCCTCGGGGTACCGGCTGCGGGTCGGCCAGAGCCAGCTGGACCTGCACCGGTTCGACGACCTGGCACGCGACGGTCAGCGCGCCCTGGCGGCGGGCGACCCGGCGAGCGCCACCCGGCTGCTGCGCAAGGCGCTCGGCCTGTGGCGAGGTCCGCCGTTCGCGGGCGTCACCACCGGATACGTGCTGCAGCTGGACGCCTTCCGGATCGAGGAGTGCCGGATGCGGGCGGTGGAGCAGCGCATCGAGGCCGACCTGCGGCTCGGGCGGCACGCCGAGCTGGTGCCCGAGCTGGAGACCTTCGCGTCGACGGATCCGCTGCGGGAGGGCGTACACGGGCAGTTGATGCTGGCGCTGTACCGGGCGGGACGGCAGGCGGACGCGATCGAGGCGTACCGGCGGTTGCGGGCGCGGCTGGTCGAGGAGCTGGCCGTCGAGCCCGGTACGCCGGTGCAGCGGCTCTACCGCTCGATACTCGCCGCCGACCCGAGTCTCGACACCCCCTTCCCGCCGGTACGGGCCGGTCGTGGCGAGGTCTGCGCCCAACTGCCGCCCGACGTGGCCGACTTCACCGGCCGGGAATCCGCGATCGCGCTGCTGGAGACGCCGCTCGCCCGAGCCGGTCGTACGGCCGTGCCGGTCGTCGCCGTGGCGGGCGAGGCGGGCGTCGGGAAGACCACACTGGCCGTCCACTGTGCCCACCGGCTCGGCCGGCGATACCCGGACGGGCAGCTCTACCTCAACCTGCGCGGCACCACACCACACCCGCTGTACCCCGGGTACGCGCTCGGCCGGTTACTGCGCGGGCTCGGCGTCGCCGACGCGGCGATCCCGAGGTCCGTCGAGGAGCGCAGCGAGCTGCTGCGCAGCCGTACGGGCGACCGGCGGGTGCTGCTGGTGCTCGACGACGCCGCGGGCGAGGCGCAGGTCCGGCCGCTGCTGCCCGGCGGCCGGCACTGCGGTGTCGTGGTGACCAGCCAGGTCCGGCTGCCCGGCCTCGAAGGCGCGGTGCGGGTCGACCTCGACCCGTTCAGCCGACCCGAGGCGGTACGCCTGCTGGAACGCCTCGCCGGCACCGAGCGGCTCGACCCCGACACCGCGAAACGGATCGTCGCCCTCTGCGGTCACCTCCCCCTGGCGGTACGGGTAGCCGGCGCGAAGCTCGCCGCCAAGCGCCACTGGCCGCCCGCCCGCGTGGCGCAACGGCTGTCCGACGAGCGGCGGCGACTGGACGAGCTGCGGATCGGCGACCTCGACGTACGGGCGAGCATCGCCGCCGGATACCGCGCCCGTACGGCGTCGCAGCGGCGGGCGCTGCGGCTGCTCGGGCTGCTCGCCACCGCGGACTTCCCGGCGTGGGTCGCGACGGCACTGCTCGACGTGGACCAGCCGACCGCGGAGTTGCTGCTCGACGGGCTGGTCGACGCACACCTGGTCCAGGTGGCGCGCCGCGACGACACCGGCGTCCGCTATCGACTCCACGACCTGACCCGGCTCTTCGCCGTCGAGCAGCTGTACGCCGAGGAGCCTCCCGGCGCCCGGCGGGCCGCACTCGGCCGGCTGCTCGCCGCCCGCGCCCGGCATCCCGCGGACGTACGGCCGGGTGGCCCGCCGGCGACGGCGAACCACCCGGAGCTGGTGGGCGAGACGGTTCAGTACTCCTGGGTGCCGTAACCCTTGCGGAGGCTCGCGCGGTTGAAGGCGAGCCACTTGGCCTGCGCGCCGGTGAGGTAGCCGCCCTCGCCGATCCGTACCAGCACCTCGTGCGAGTCGCCGTTGGTCTGCGGGCCCCAGACGCCGTCGATGGACGTCGACTTCCCCCAGATGAAGCGGCAGCACGCCTGGACGTGCTGGACCTGCGCCTCGGAACCGGTGTCGAACTCCGAGTTGCTCGTCCCGGACACCAGGTTGTCGATGTGGATGTGGTTGTCGTGGTCGGCGTTGTAGAGGTACGTCAGCACGTTCCGGAAGTGGTGATGGGCGCTCGCCGCGGTCGCCCAGTAGTGCCGTCGTGCCTCGGTGAACGCGTCCCCGGTCCAGTCCTTCCAGATGTCGTGCCGGGCGAAGAACCGGCGGTGCAGGTCACCGTCGGTCCCGGTGGCGTAGATCCGGCTCAGGTCGAACCCCCGGCCGTTGTTGTGGGCCTCGCTGACCCGGTCGTCGTTGTGCACGCCGTACGTCCAGACCCGCATCGGCTTCAGGAAGTTCGATGGCGTGTTGTTGTACCAGAACTCCAGCCACGAGCTCATCCGGTCGTGGAACGACGGCCGGTAACCGAACGAGTGGAGCTCGCCGGTCGGCTCGTAGACGGTGCGCTGGCCCCAGACTCCGTCGTACGTCTGGATGTCGCCGTGGGCGCTCGCCGCGGTCGCCGGCAGCACCAGTCCCGCGGTCCCCGCCACCGCGCCGCCCGCCATCAGGCCGAGGGCCCGGCGCCGCGACATTCCGGTTGCATGCTGTTCCATGTCCTCCCCCTAGTAGCTCTGGGTCCCGTACCCCTTGCGGCAGGACGCCCGGTTGAAGGCGAGCCACTTGGACTGGGCACCGGTGAGGTAGCCGCCCTCGCCGATCCGGACCAGCACCTCGTGCGAGTCGCCGTTGGTCTCCGGGCCCCAGATCCCGTCGATCGCGGTGCCCTTCCCCCAGATCCACCGGCAACACGCCTGGACGTTCACGACCTGCGCCTTGGACGAGGTGACGAAGAACGAGTTGCCCGACCCCGAGACCGTGTTGTCGAAGTGGATGTGGTTGTCGTGGGCTGAGTTGTACTCGTACGTCAGCACGTCCCTGAAGTGGTAGTGCAGGCTCGCCGAGGTCGCCCAGTAGCGGACCCGCTCGGTGGCGGCGCTCGACGTACCGCCCCAGACGTTGTGCCGGCCGTCGAACCGCTTGGCAAGGCTGCCGTTGATGGTGGTGTAGATGCGGGTCAGGTCGAAACCGCGGCCGTTCTCGTGCGCCTCGGAGCCGTTGTCGACATGCACCCCCAGGCTCCAGACCCGCAGCGGCTGCAGGAAGTTCGACGGCGTGTTGAGGTACCAGAACTCCAGCCAGGTGTTGCACCGGTCGTGGAACGACGGCCGGTAGCCGAACGAGGTGAGGTTGCCGGTGACCTCGTACACGGTGCGCTGGCCCCAGACTCCGGAGTACATCTGGATGTCGCCGTGCGCCCCGGCGGCCGTGGCCGGCAGCACCAGTCCCGCGGTCCCCGCCACCGCGCCGCCCGCCACCAGGCCGAGCATCCGCCGGCGCGAGATGTCCTTGTCGTTCATGTCCTTGTCGTTCATGTCCTTCCCCCTTCCGGGGCTAGGCGTCCCGGCAGGACCATGGATCCCAGCCCCGGTCCCGCCACAGCTGCAGCGCGGCCTTGATGTTGGCCTCGGCGTGCAGCGAGTTGTCGACCTTCTCCTTGTAGGTGCCGCCCGGCAGGTACGACTGCAGCGTCCCGCCGTTGTTGAACTGGAACACTCCGAAGTCGAGGGTCCCGTTGCTGTTCGGCCCGCCGACGGCGATCGGGTTCAGCCCGGACTCGCACTTGGCGACGCGTACCGCCTTGTCCTCGGAGCCGTCCGGCCAGATCTGGCGGATCAGCGAGGCGATCGCGGAGTCGCAGCTCACGCCGAGGCCCTCGTCGGGGTTGGCGAGCTTGCTGCGTGTGTTCGGGCCGACGATGCCGTCGACGTCGAGTCGGTTGCGGCCCTGGAAGGCGTACACCCGCATCCGGGTGATCCGGCCGAAGACGCCGTCGACGGTGAGTTGGTTGCCGCAGTCGAGGCCGAGCTCGTTGAGCCGCCGCTGCAGCCGCTCCACACAGGAGCCGGAGTCGCCGTACTGGAGCGTACGGTCGCAGAGGGTCGTCACGGCGTACGCGGGCGCCGCGGCGACCGGCGCCACGACCAGCCCGACGCCCATCGCCAGACCGAGCAGTATCGCCGCTACGCGGTGTCGAGTGCCCCGCCTTGACATGGATTCTGTGCCTGGATCACCCATCGCCTACCTCCCTGGGCCGTGGCGGTCGTGGTGGGGTGCCGGAGTAACTCGGCCGCCTGGGAGAGTGGCTGGTGGTGTCGCCGGTTGTCGTCAGCCGCTGGGGGCGGGCCGAAGCATATTTCCGCACGACCAGTCTCGGGTACCGGCCTTACCGATCGCTTACCGACGGACGATCATGCCGACGGGCCCGGGGCGAACAGCGTGTATCCGAGGCCTGACGGGCCCGGGGCGAACAGCGTGTATCCGAGGCCTTCGCCCTGCGCGTACCCCGGCCGGGTCTGGCTGTTCCAACTCCCCGGCTCAACTGCCGACGCTGGTACGGGGCCGGGCCGGCGCCGCGCCGGTGGAGTCGCGTACCACCAGCTCGGGGCGGAACAGGCTGAAATTAGCAAACCGGAAACATTTCCGACCGCCGTCGGTAATCCGGCAATGGCAACCTGTGGTGCATGGCCGCGGTAGTCCCGCTTGTAGACGAGTTCGTCGAAGACATCTGGTACGACGAGCCGGTCTTGTAGACGAGTTCGTCGAAGACATCTGGTACGACGAGCCGGTCCCCGCCGTGGACGAGCAGCCAGCCGACGCCCAGGATGAGCCGCGCAAAGCGGACCCGGCGTCGGCCCTCAACTTCCTGTAACCCGGGATTCGCCCGCGGCCCAGGCCGTTGGACTCGTGATATCAGAAATCGATATCCTCGGGCGATGTTGAAGACCAGACTGATCCATCCCGAACTGCTCGCCGCGCTGGCGCAGGCCGGCCACGGTGCCCAGGTGCTGATCGCGGACGGCAACTACCCGTACTCGACCCGGCTCGGGCAGGACACGCCGTTGACGTACCTGAATCTGGCGCCGGGGCTGGTGAGCGTGGAGCAGGTGCTCGACGTACTGCTGGACGCCGTGACCGTCGAGGCGGCGGCGGTGATGGTGCCCGACGCGGGCCAGGCCACGCCCGAGATCCACGGCCGGTTCCGGGAGTCGCTCGGCGGCGGGGTCGACCTCGACGGGCTGTCCCGGGACGAGTTCTACGCCGCCGCGCAGAGCGACAACGTGGTGCTCGCGGTCGCCACCGGGGAGCAGCGGACGTACGCCAACCTGCTGATCACCATCGGCGTCGCCTGACACCGTTACTTGACGTGCTCCAGCAGAGTCTGGCAGAACGCCGGAAGGTCGCCCGGGTGGCGTGACGTGATCAGGTTGCCGTCGACGACGACCTCCTCGTCGACCCAGTCCGCGCCGGCGTTGACCAGGTCGGTACGGATGTTGCGTACGGACGTGACCCGGCGGCCGGGCAGCACATCCGCCTCGGCGAGCATCCAGCCGGCGTGGCAGATCGCGGCGACCGGCTTGCCGGCTTCGACCATCTCGCGGGTGAAGCCGACCATCCCCGGGTCGATCCGCAGCTTGTCCGGCGAGTAGCCGCCCGGGATCACCAGTGCGTCGAACTCGTCGGCGCGCACCTCGGCGATCGACAGGTCGCAGACCGTACGGCCGCCCTTCTTGCCGGTGATCTCGGTGTTCCGCTGCAGCCCCACCACGGCGACCTGGTGACCGGCGTCGGTGGTCCGCTGCCACGGCTCGTCGAACTCCGGGTCTTCGTACATGTCGGCGAGCAGGAACGCAATCTTGGCCATACCAGTCGGCTACCCGGACGATCGGCCGCTCACACCCGCGGCCGACACGTGGCACCGATCAGGTACCGGGTCGATCACACGACCTGCCGTGGTCCGACGGATAGTCCATGATGGCGCTATGAGCGGCCTTCCGGACACCGTGCTCGCCTGGCGCGACACCGGTCGTCATGTGGACATCGGCGGCAACTCCATCTTCGTCGTCGACGTGGGCGCGGCGGCCGAGACCCAGGCACCGCCGATCGTGATCCTGCACGGCTTCCCCGGCTCGTCGTACGACTGGTGTCAGGTGGTGCCGATGCTCGCGGCGCGCCGCCGGGTGGTCGCCTTCGACTTTCTCGGGTACGGCCTGTCCGCGAAACCGCGGGAGGCGCTGTACTCGCTGTTCGAGTACTCCGACCTGACCGAGGCCGTGCTCGCCGCCGCCAACGTGGACCGGTGTGTGCTGGTCAGCCACGACATGGGCGACACCGTCGCCGCCGAGCTGATGCAGCTGCAGAACGTCGACAAGCTGAGCTTCACGATCGACCGGGCGATTCTCACCAACGGCTCGATCTTCATCGACCTGGCCCGGTTGACCCGGGGGCAGCGGCTGGCACTCGTACTGCCGGAAAGGCCTTTGCCCTTCGGGTTGCCGGACTGGCTGCTGCGGCGCAGCCTGGCCGAGAGCTTCACCCGGGACACCCCGCCACCCGACGGCGCGATCGACGCGATGGTGGCGCTGATCCAGCGCGAGGACGGCTCCCGGCTGATCCCCCGCCAGATCGGGTACGTCCACGAACGCCGGATCAACCAGGAGCGCTGGACCCAGGCGCTGGTCGACTTCGCCGGCCCGCTGACCGCGATCTGGGGCGAACGGGACCCGATCGCCGTGCTCGAGATGACGAAACGGCTCGTCGAGCTGCGGCCGGCGACCGAGGTGGTGAGCTGGCCCGATGTCGGCCACTGGCCGTCTCTGGAAGCGCCCGAGCGGCTCGCCGAGGCCATCCTGGAGCGGGTGTGAGACCCGGTGCACGGATCAGCCGCGGTACGTGCCGGTGAGCCGGCCCCAGTCGCTCGCCTTCTCGTCGATCTCGGCGACCGCATCGTCGGCCTTGGCGCCGGCCCCGAGCCGCAACGGCTCGTCGAAGGCGTACACCGTGAACCGGTAATGGTGTACGCCGGTCCCGGCGGGCGGGCACGGCCCGAGGTACTTGCGGTCGCCGCCCGAGTTGGCGACGACCGTGCCGCCGGCCGGGGTGTGGCCGGTCGCGACGCCCTTCGCGGACGGGTCGATCCCGACCACCAACCAGTGGACGTACCGGCGCTTCGGCGCGTCGGGATCGTCCACCACCAGCGCCAGCTCCTTCGCGCCGGACGGCACGTGGGACCAGGCCAACGGCGGCGAGACACCCCGGCCATGGCAGGTGTAGCGCTGGGGGACCGGCTTGCCGTTGTGGAACGCCGAACTGGTCACCGTGACCGTGGCGGGCTTCCCGCCGGCCGGCGCCGATTCGCCGTCGCCGGAGCTGCACGCCGGTAGCAGGAGCACGAGTCCGGCCAGAACCGCCAAAGATCGAACCACGGCTACTGCATACCGTGTTCGTACGGTGCCGGCAACCACGACACAGCGCGGACAATGAGGAGCGCACCGACGCACTGGCGAGGTGGTCACGATGCGCTGGACACAGCTGCTGGCAGGAGCCGTCGACGTACTCCTGGTGGGCTTCGTCTGGGTCAACGGCGGCGCCGCCGCGGGTCTGCTGGTGCTCGCCGGCATCCTCTACCTCACCGTGTTCCTGCGCTTCAACGAGGCCGGCGATGCGATCACAAGCTGGGCGGCATTCGTCCATGACCGCCAACTCGATGCCTGGAAGCATTGGCGATGGTGGGACCGGCTCGCCGACCGCGCCTTCGACCGGACCGCGGACGGCGGTGCTGTGGGACCGGGCGTCATCGACCTCGGCCCGGTGGACCACCCGCCCCTGCCCCCGACCACGGGCTGACACCGGGCCACGCCGGGCCACGGCGGCCGCGGCGGCAGTAGGAAGGGCGCTCCGGTTGACGGTGTGCGGAAGCCGCCACTAGGGTCGGATGAGAAATCGATTACTCAGCCTTACCTTTTCTTATGTGTGCAGCTGATGACAGAACAGTCGTAGAGCTACGGGAAGTGTCGAAACGCTTCCCGGGGGTGCTTGCCGTCGACCGGGTCGACGTGGCCATCAAGGCCGGCGACGTGCACGTCGTGGCCGGCGAGAACGGCGCCGGCAAGTCGACCCTGATGAAGCTGCTCTCCCAGGTCGTACGACCGGACGAGGGCACCATGCTGGTGGCCGGTGCGCCCGTACCGTTCCACGGGCCGCGGTACGCGCAGAGCCTGGGCATCGCGATGGTCTACCAGGAGTTCGCGCTGGCGCCGCACCTGTCCGTGGCGGAGAACCTGTCGCTCGGGCGGGAGCCGACCCGGGCCGGGCTGATCAACCGTACCGAGGAGCGGAAAACCGCCACTGAGCTGCTGGAACGGGTCGGGCTGCGGATCGATCCGAACCGGGTCGCGGGCACCCTCTCGGTGGCCGAACAGCAGCTGGTGGAGATCGCCAAGGCACTCGCCATCGACGCCAAGCTGGTCATCCTGGACGAGCCGACCGCCACGCTCACCGAGCACGAGATCGACGAGCTGTTCGAGGTGATCGAAGCGCTCACCGAGCGCGGCACCGCGGTGCTCTACATCTCGCACCGGCTGGACGAGATCTTCCGGATCGCCGACACGGTCACCGTGATGCGCGACGGACGGGTGGTCGACACCGTACCGGCGGCCGACCTGGATCATGACCGGCTGGTGCAGCTGATGGTGGGCCGCGACATCGCCAACCTCTACCCCAAACCCGAGGTCGAGCCTGGCGAGCCGGTGCTCACGGTCCGCGGCCTGTCCAGCGCCGCCGTCCACGACTGTTCGCTTGAGGTACGCGCCGGAGAAGTCGTCGGACTCGCCGGCCTCGTCGGCGCCGGCCGTACCGAACTCGCCCGCGCGGTGTTCGGGGCGGACCGGGCGACGGGCACGGTCGAAGTGGACGGCAGGCCGGTGCGGCTCGGCTCCCCCAGGGCCGCCGTCGCGGCCGGGATCGGCTACCTCACCGAGGACCGCAAGCGCGAGGGACTCGCGATGCAACTGCCGATCGACCAGAACATCACCATGGCCAACCTGCCCAGCGTCGGCGGGTTCCTGCGGCTGGGCAGGGAGCGCGCCACCGCACAGCGACGGGCGGGTGAGCTGGACATCCGTACCCCGTCGTTGAAGCGCAAGGTGCAGCTGCTGTCGGGTGGCAACCAGCAGAAAGTGGTGGTGGCCAAATGGCTGGAGACCCACGCGCGGGCGCTGCTGTTCGACGAACCGGCCCGCGGCGTCGACGTGGTGGCGAAGGCCGAGCTGTTCGGGCTGATCGGTGAGCTCGCCGCGGCCGGCCGGGCGATCCTGCTGATCAGCTCGTACCTGCCGGAACTGCTCAACATGTGCGACCGGATCCTCGTGATGCGGGAAGGCCGGATCGTGGGCGAACTGCCCCGGTCGGAGTTCTCGGAAGAGGCGGTCGTCGCCCTGGCCACCGGCGCGAACACCCCCAGAGCGGAGGCGGTATGACCACTGCCCAGCAGACGATCCGGCGACTCGTCGTCGGCACCGCGATGCAGGACCGGCTGTCGGCCGCGGTGTCCCAGCTCGCCGCCGCCGGCGCACTGATCGTGATCTTCGGCTACCTGTCGTTCGCCTCGCCCGCGTTCCTCACCGCGGACAACCTGTTCAACATCGGCGTACAGACGGCGGTCACCGCGATCATCGCGATCGGCATGACGGTCGTGATCATCACCGGCGGGATCGACCTGTCGGTCGGCTCCGTCGCGGCTCTCTCGGGAGTTGCCGGGGCACTCCTGATGAGTCGGTACGGCGTACCGCCGCTGCTCGCCATCGTGGCCGGCACCGGAGTGGGCGCCGTGGCCGGAGTCGTGAACGGGCTGCTGGTCAGCAACGCGCACATGGCCCCGTTCATCTCCACGCTGGGCATGATGAGCGTGGCGCGGGGCACCGTCTTCATCATCACCGGCGCGGTCGCCGTGTTCGGGCTGCCCGACTCGTTCCGGCTGCTCGGCCAGGGACAGCTGGGCCTGCTGCCGCTGCCGATCCTGGTGCTGGCGGTGATCGCCGTGGTGTGTCACGTGATGCTGACGCGTACCCGGCTGGGGCGGTACTGCTACGCGACCGGGTCCAACCCGGAGGCGGCGGTCTTGTCGGGCATCCGCGTGCGCACCACGCTGACCAGCGCGTACGTGATCTCGGGGGCGCTCGCCGGATTCGGCGGCATGATGGCGGCCTCGCGGATCAACTCCGGTCAACCCAACTTCGGCCTCGGGCTGGAGTTGGACGTCATCGCGGCCGCCGTGATCGGCGGAGCGAGCCTCTTCGGGGGTCAGGGGACCGTCTTCGGCACTCTGATCGGCGCGTTCATGATGGCGCTGATCCGCAACGGGTCGGTGCTGCTGGACATCAACATCTTCTACCAGAGCGTGATCATCGGCGTGGTGATCTGGCTGGCCGTCTACTGGGACCAGTTCCGCCGTCGCCGTCTCGAGGCCGGCTCGAACCGGCAGCCTCCACCCCCTGAGGAGTGATGCATGTGCGCAGGCAACTGACAGCGCTGACGGTGGTCGCCCTGCTGGCCACGGCAGGATGCAGCGTCGGAGTCCACGACAGCGGCAAAGGCGGTACGAAGAAGCAAGGCCCGATCAAGCTCGCGGTCGTACCCAAGGCGGTGGGCTTCGACTTCTGGGAGCAGGTACACAAGGGCGCGCAGTGCGCCGCCGGCAAGCACAAGGACGTCTCCGTCAAGTGGGACGGCGTGTCCCAGGAGACCGACGTGACCGGCCAGGTCAACCTGCTGCAGAACTTCATCACGCAGGGCGTCGACGGCATGGTGTACGCGGCCACCGACGCCAAGGTGCTCTCCGAGGTCACCAGGTCCGCCAAGCAGAAGGGCGTCAAGGTCGTCAACATCGACTCCGGCACCGAGCCGCAGCCGAAGGGCGTACCGGTGATGGCGACCGACAACGTGAAGGCCGCGGGCAAGGCCGCCGACCTGTTGGGCGAGTCGCTCGGCAAGGGCGAGAACGAGGTCGCGTTCCTGCCGTTCCAGCCGGGCTCGTCGACCAACGACCTGCGCGCGAAGGGCTTCAAGGACGGCCTGAAACAGCACCCCAACCTCAAGCTGGTGTCGGAACAGTCGACCAAGAGCGACTACAACACCGCACTGCAGGTGACCGAGGACATCCTCACCGCGCACCCGAACCTCAAGGGCATCTTCGCCGCCAACGAGCCCGGCGTGCTCGGCGCCGCCGAGGCGGTACGCCGTGCCGGCAAGGCCGGCAAGATCAAGATAATCGGCTGGGACGCCGCGCCCGACGAACTGAAGGGCGTCAAGCAGGGCGTGATCTCGGCGCTGGTGGTGCAGAACCCGTTCCGGATGGGTTTCGACGGCGTCAACGCGGCGGTGTCGATGATCCGCAAGGGCAAGCAGGTCTCGTCGGCCGACACCGGCGTCACCTTCGTCACCAAGGACAACCTCGACGATGCCGACGTGAAGGCCGTACTCAAGCCGAGTTGCGCCAACCCGCCCACGTAGGCATCCCGTTCCGCGTTCCCGGCCGCTGGCCCGTCCCCTCAGGTCAGCGGCCGGGCGCGTGCAGCGTGGTGGACCACAGCACGGTGTTGTCCTGGTCGCGCAGCCGTACGGTCATCGCCCCGGATCCGCCGTCGATCTCGACCTCGCCGAAGTTCTGGCGCCTGTCGACTGGGACGCCGACCTCGACGACCTGGCCCGACTCGTCGAAGCCGCGGCGACCCGGACCGGCGGCAGCCGGTCCGGGTCGTGACGGGTCAGCCCTCGATGCGGTGGCTGGACCAGAACGAGGTCAGGTCCACCGGCGTCGGCAACGCGTTCGCCTTCGCCTGAGCCGCCGCCTTGAACTCCGCGGTCGTGGAGACGCCGTACCAGTGGGCCTGGGCGTACTCCGTCAGCAGGTTCGCCATGGTGGAGTCGCCGAGGATCCGCCGCAGGTCGTGCAGGGCGCACTTGCCGTACCCGTAGACGACCGTGCCGTACCGCGACGAGTGCTGGTCCCAGTACGCCATCGAGTTGGTCAGCTTCTCCGCGGAAGACTCCCAGGTGATGCCGCAGCCCGAGCCGGTCCTGCCGAAGTACAGGTCGGTGGCGTAGTCGGCGAAGGACTCGTCCAGCCACGGTGCCCGGTACTCGTCGTCACCGACGATGCCGTACCACCACTGGTGGGCCAGCTCGTGCACCGCCGCGGTCGAGCTCGGCGTGTCCAGTACGAAGCCCGGGTACTCCATCCCGCCGAACCAGAACGTGTTGTCCACGATCACGTCCTGCTGGGTGTACGGGAACGCCCCGAACCGGGAGCCGTGCGCGTCGAGCGCCTTCGACGACGCGTCCTGGATCGACGCGGCGCTGCCCGAGGAGACCCCCGAAGTCCAGTACGTGTCGACCTTCACGCCACTGGTCGAGGTGGTGCCGCTGTGCGAGAACGGACCGGCGGCCCAGGCGAAGTCGCGTACCTTGCTCGCGGTGGCCGTGGTGACCGTACGGCCGCTGCTTCCCGGCGTCTCTGTCGTGGTGCCGCTGGACGGGGTCAGCAGCGACGTGGGGTGGTCGAGCGTGACGCTGAAGTCGGCGGCGAGGCTGTAGAAGCTCTCCCCGTTGTTGGTGTACGGATCCAGATGCCACCCCGCCGAGTCCCGGATCGCGGCCAGCGGCAGCGCGTTGCCGAGATAGTTGTACGACCCGTTGCGGCCGAACCGGTCCGACCCGCTCGGCACCGCGATCGCCAGGTTGAAGCTGACCGACCCGGACTGGTTCTGGTCCAGCGGCGTGGTCAGCGTGATCTTCAAAGCGGTGCAGCCGACCTCGAGGCTTCCCGCGGTGCCCCCGGTGACATTGCTGATCTTGATCGGCTGGGTGGTCGGGCAGGAGCCGTGGTAGTTGTCCCACAGCCGCAGGTAGACCTCGTTCAACGGGGTGGCCGACACGTTGGTGAAGTCGATCTTCTCGATGCCGGACCAGTTGGCGCCGGTCGAGTCCGAGGTCAGGTTCACGGTGTACGCGAGCTTCGCCGGCGTCCGTTCCGGGCCGGTGGGCGGCGGCGACGTCGGTGTCGGGCTCGGCGACGTGGGGGTCGGCGACGGGGTCGACCCGCTGGCGTCCAGCGCCACGTCGTCGATCACGAAGCTGGTCTGCAGCGAGCTGTCCTCGACGCCGGTGAACTTGAGGGTCACCGTCTGGCCGGCGTACGAGGAGACGTCGAACGACTTCTGGGCGTACCCGGAGTTCTTGTTGAGGTTCGAGTACGTCGCCAGGGTGGCCGATCCGACCTGGACGGTCAGCTTGTCGTACGCGACGGAGGTGGTCGTCTCCGCGGTGTCGACGTGCAGCCAGAAGCTGAGCGAGGCGGTGCCGCCGGCGGGAATGCTGACCGACTGGGACAGCGAGTCGGTGTGGCTGGAGCCGTAGCCGTTGAGCCAGGCGTCCCAGGTGCCGGAGTGAGCGGCCTCGCCGGACGAGCCCCACTGGCCGATGACGCCGCTGCTGGAGGTCCAGTCCGTGGCCCCGGACTCGAACCCGGGGTTCTTGACGAGCTGGGTCAGCGCGTTGGTGGTGGCGCCGACCGACGGGGCGGCGAGTACGCCACCGACGAGTAAGACTGTGAGGCCCGCCGTCACGGCGGACAGGGTGAGCCGTTGCGACTTTCGCATGGTGTCCTCCCCAGGATCACCGCATACGCTAAGCCGCACCCGCGCCCGACTCCAGGTCCGGTTCCAGACATACCGGGTAACCAGACGGGTAAACCTTCACCCCCCGCGGGAGGACCTGCCGCGGTCCAGCTCCGCCACCAGCCGCTTCGGGGCGACCGTACGGTACGCGTCGGTCACGACCTCGGCGATCTCGTCCCGTACGCGTCCTGGGCCCCGGGTGGCGCGGCGCACCAGAAGCCCAGCCGGTCGTCGTGGTGCTGGTCGGCGTACGTCACGAAGGTCTTCCTGCCGCGTACGAACCAGGTGGGTTCGCCGTGGCTGAGCCGCTCGATGGTCTCCGGCAGCGCGAGGCACAGCTGCCGCAACCGCTGCAGCGGATCGTCAGACATGGTCACCCCCGGACACGCGAATGCCCCCTGCCGCGGCAGCGACCGGGGGCACCCACGACGAGCTGTGGCTCAGCCGATTCCCCGGCCTTCGGTGGTCACGTCACCGTCGGTGGTGGTGTCACCGTCGGTGGTGGTGTCGCCGGTGCTGGGCGAGCCGATCCCCCGACCGTCCGTGCTGGCTTCTTCCTCAGCGGGCACACCGATGCCCCGACCGTCGGTGCTTGCCGTCTCGCTCATGGATTCCCCTCCCCGTGGAGTGGTGGTGGCTGCCGCCGGAGTGGGCCAGCTCACCGAGTGAACAAATCAGGCTAGACGGTAACCTGCTGGCCTGGGTGACCCGCAAATCTGTCGTCCGTCTGACAGTCGATATCGACCACAAGTCCCTCGCGGGATCGCTGTGGACTTGCCATCATTTTTGCGCGGGGTCGCTTCGGAAGGGGAAAACCGATCGACCGGGTATGCCTGCACTGCCACACGACCGCCGAGGCCCACCATCGGTTCTGCGGCCGGTGCGGCTCGGCCCTGCACGTACGGTGCCCCAACTGTGCCGAGGTGGTGGCGCCCAGCCTCGGATACTGCACCAGCTGCGGCCGGCCGGTCGCCGACCAGGTGGACCATTCCGGGGTCGGGCGGGAGGAACGGCGTACGGTCAGCCTGCTGTTCGTCGACCTGGTCGGCTTCACCGGCATGGCCGAACAACTGGACCCGGAGGACGTACGCCGGCTGCAGGTGGACTACTTCGGCACCGCCAGCGCCGTGATCCACCGGTACGGCGGCCTGATCGAGAAGTACATCGGCGACGCGGTGATGGCCGTGTTCGGGGTGCCCGTGGAGACCGAGCACGATGCTTCGCGGGCCGTACTGGCCGGGTTGGCGCTGCAACGGGAGTTGGCCACCCGCCCGCTCGCGGGCCGCTACCAGATGCCGGCGCGGGTCGGCATCGCCACCGGTGAGGTGCTGGTCGACCTGGACGCCGCCCGCGACGTCGGCCAGGCGCTGGTCTCCGGCGACGCGGTGGCCACCGCGTCCCGGCTGCAGCAGCACGCTCCCGCCGGCGGCGTACTGGTGTCGGCGGCGACCCACCGGGCCACGTTGGACGCGATCCGGTACGGCGACGCGCCGCTGCAGGTGACGCTGGCCGGGCGTACCGCGTCGGTGGAGGCGTGGCTGGCCGTCAGTCCGATCGCCAGCCAGGACGCCGACGACGTGGAGGCGACCTCGTTCGTGGGCCGGCAGCAGGAGCTGGACGTGCTCAGCGGCGTACTGCAGCGGTGCGTCCGGGAGAACCAGCCGCAGCTGGTGTCGGTGGTAGGCGCCCACGGCCTGGGCAAGAGCCGGCTGGCGCGGGAGTTGCGGCGCCGCTTCCGGGCGGGTGACACGCCGGTGCGCTGGCTCGTCGGTCGCGGCCTGCCGTACGGAGAGGGCTCGGCGTACGCGGCGCTGGCCGAGATCGTGAAGTCGTACGCCGGCGTGCTCGACACCGACCCGCCGGAGACCGCGCGGCGGCGGCTGACCGAGGCGCTGCACGGACTGGTGCCGGCCGAACGGGTCGAGCGGATCGCCGACCTGCTCGGTCCGCTGGTCGGGTTGCCGGGTCGGCCCAGCGCCGCCGCCGAGGCGGAGTCGGCCTGGCGGGACGTCCTGCTGGCGCTCGCGTCCCGGCAGCCGACGGTGCTGACCATCGAGGACCTGCACTACGCCGACCCCGGGATGCTGCGGTTCCTGGCGCAGCTGGTGGAGGCGGCGGCCGACGTACCCCTGTTCCTGATGTGTACGTACCGGCCGGAGCTCCTGGAGGAGCACCCCGCGTGGGCGGCGGTGCTGCCGGGAACGCTGACCGTGTCGCTGGGTCCGCTGCGGGGCGCCGAGTTCCGGGTGCTGATCGAGTCGCTGCTCACCCGGCACAACCTGCCGATCGGGCTGACCGACCGGCTGGTGTCGATCACCGCCGGCAACCCGATGTACGCCGTCGAGTACGTACGGATGCTCGCCGAGCGGCCCGCCGACGCCCAGCCCGACCTCAACGTGGACCTGGTCGTGCCGGACACGGTGCACGGCGTGCTCGCCAACCGCATCGACCTGCTGGACCGGCTGGAGCGCACCGTGCTGCACGCCTCGGCGGTGCTCGGCGACCGGGTTTGGCCGAACGCGATCGCGGCGATCCTGGACGTCGCCGAGAGCGAGGTGAGCGCCGCGCTGCGGGCGCTGTGCCGCCGGGACATGCTGGTCGAGGTCACCAACTCCGCGGTGGCCGGCGAGCCGGAGCTGGGCTTCCGGCACCAGTTGATGCGCGACGCCGCGTACCGACGATTACCCCGCTCGGCGCGGGCGCATCTGCACCAGCAGGCGGCTGACTGGTTCGGCGGGCTGACCGAGGGGCGGCACGACCTCGCCGCGGCGGTGGCACGGCACCGGATCGCGGCCCTGGAGCTGTACGAAAGCCTCGGCGAAGACACCGCGAAGGCGTCGACCCAGGCACGCCGGGCGCTCACCGACGCCGCCCACGCCGCCTTCGCGGTGCACGCCGTCGACTCCGCCCTCGGGTACGCCACCCAGGCGATCAACCTGTGGCCGCCGACCGAGGAGCCGAACGCCCGCCGGGCGATCGAACTGCTGTGCTGCCGGCTGCGGTTCACCGTCGACGCCGACGAGTTCTACCGCGACGGCGGCATGAAGGAGCTGGCCAGACTGGCGGACCGGATGCGGGAGGCGGACGACCGTACCGGGGAGGCGGAGGCGTCCGCGCTGCTCGGGGTGGCCGAGATGATACGTACCGAGCGGGGCCGCGCCGCCGAGCTGCTCACCGAGGCGGTCGGGCTGTTCGCCCGCCTGCCGGACAGCGCCGCCAGCGCCGAGGCTTACGACTCGCTGGCTCGGCTGCACATGATCGAACTGCGTGCCCAGGACGCGATCGCCGCCGCCCGTACCGCCCGGGAGATCGCCGAGCGGCTCGGGCTCGCCGACCGGGTGGCGAGCGCCGCTGTCACCGAGGCGGTGTCGCGGTACCTGACCGGCGACGAGTCCGCGATCGGCGACCTGGAGGACACGCTGCAGACCTGCCGGGAGCACAAGCTGCCGTCGCTGCGCCGCGCCGCCCACAACCTGTCGGTGATCATCACCGAGGAGGGCGACCTGGCCCGCGCGGTGGACCTGCAGGAGGAGAGCTCCGAGGTCGCGGGCGGCCGGCTGCACCAGGTGCCCAGCCACTCCGAGGACGCGGTCCGGGCGTACTTCACCGGGGACTGGCCGACGCTGCTGCAGGCCGCCGAGCGGTACCTGGACGTCGAGGGCGCCGAGACCACGGAGTGGGACCTGCAACTGCGCGCCCAGCGCGCCTGGGTACGGCTGCTCTGCGGCGAGCCCGCCGGCGACGACATCGCCCGCTGCGTGGACAGCGCGGAGCGGTCCGGCTTCGCCAGGCTACGGCTCTGCGCGTACGCCCACGGCGCACTGACCAGGGTGCTCGAGGACGCCCCCGGCGAGGCACAGCGGCTGGTCGACGAGCTCGACACGACCTGGCGCGGCTGCCCGAATCCGTTCGTCGCCGAGTGGCTGCCCGCCGTCGCACACGCCGCCGTACTGCTCAGCGACACGTACGGGGTCGCCGCCGCCGAGACGGTGGTACGCATCGTCGCGTCGGTGCCGCGGCGTACTCCGTGGACGGACGGGTCCGCGTACCTGGCGCAGGGGGCGATCGCGCTGGCCGGCGGCGACGCCGCGAGCGCCGCGGAACAGTTCGCCGCCGCGGTACGGGTGTACGACGACATCGCCGCGACCAGCGATGCGGTGCTCGCCTCGGCGTGGGCGGGTCGGGCGTACCGGGGATGCGACGCGGCGGCGGCCGCGCCGTACCTCGAGCGGGCCCGGTCCTTCGCCGAGCGGGCCGGTGCCACCCGCCTGGCCGCCCTGCTCGACTGATCCGCCCGGGTTGAGCACCAAAGACCCGCGACCTCGTGCCGATTGGCCCTGATCCTCAGCGGCTCCGGGGACGCACCCTCCTGATGAGAGGAGGGATTGGCATGGAGCTGACCAGCCGTGAATGGTGGGGCCTGATCCACGGCATGGCGCTCGGTTCGCTGTTCCTGCTCGCCTTCGCGGGCGGGCTCGCCGAACTGCACGCGCTACGACCGAGCGTCGAGACCCCGCGAGGAATCCGACAGTCGGCACGCCGGATCGGTGTCGGGGTGACCTCGATGGCCGTACTGGCATGGCTCACGGTGCTCACCGGCAGCTACGTGGTGTACCCGTGGTACCGCGACGCCGCCGCGACCAGCCCGAAGTCGATCCTGCTGGCCAACCCGAACACCGCGCAGTGGCACGACTTCGCCATGGAGTGGAAAGAGCACATCGCCTGGATGAGCCCGATCCTGGCGACGGTCGTAGCGTTCATCGTCATCTACTACGGCGCTTCGCTGGCCCAGAACAACCGGCTGCGCCGCATCGCGATGACAGCGTTCATAGTGGCGTTCGCATTCGCCGGCATCGCTGGCCTGTTCGGTGCGCTGATCACCAAGGCCGCACCGGTGCACTGACGTCTCAGGGAGTTCACATGACCACCACACCGCTAACCCCCGCCGACCGGACACCGGAGCAACCGTCCGCTGTGCCCGCCAGCCACGAGGCCGCGTCTCCCGTCCGTGGCGAAGGTCCCGCTGCCGCGGCGCTGCTCGGCGCAGGAGTCGGCGCGTTCGTACTCGGCCTGCTCACCACGCTCGCCGAGGCGAGTACGTCGATCAAGGATTCGCTGACGCTCAGCGACTCCGTGGGACCGCTGTCCGGCAAGACCACGTACGCCGTGGTCGTCTGGCTCGTCGCCTGGGCGGTCCTGCACTTCACGGTGGGCCGGCGAGCGAGGCTCACCACCCAGGTACTGACCGTGGTCGTCGTCCTGTTCGGACTCGGCCTGATCGGTACGTTCCCGATCTTCTTCCAGCTCTTCGCCGCCGAGTGACCCGCTCGGGTGCGGCGCGGGAGTGTGGGAGCCAGTAGGAAGGGGCGTGCGATGCGTGCCCGCGACGTGATGAGTCGGCCGGTGTACTCGGTGCGACCCGACACCCCGATAGAACAGGCGGCAGCGCTGCTCGACAACCACGGGTTCGCCGCCGCACCCGTAGTGAACGGCAACGGACGCCTGGTCGGCATCGTCAGTGAGGCCGACCTGCTGCGCAACCGGGTGCCGCCGGACGTCACGGCGCGGTTGCGGCGTGACGTACCGGCTCCCGCCGGCGACCGGCCGCGGCTGGTCAGCCAGGTGATGACCACCGCGGTCATCGCGATGCCGCCCGAGGCCGACCTCGCGGAGGTGACCGAGCAGCTGCTGGGCCGCCAGATCCGCAGCCTGCCCATCGTGGAACGGGGCGAGGTGGTCGGCATCGTGAGCCGCCGGGACATCCTGCACAGCATGGTGCGGACCGATGACGTACTGAGCATGGAGGTGCACCACCGGCTCGACCAGTACGCCGGCGGCCGGCACCGCTGGAACGTCGCCGTCGCCGACGGCGTCGTCCAGGTGGCGGGCAGCTTCGACGACGAGGTGGAACGTCAGGTGGTCACGCTGTTGGCCCGTACAGTGCCCGGTGTCGTGGAGGCCCGGGTCATGCGGGTGGCCTGACCGTGCGGCGCCCGGGGCCGGGGCGCCCGACCTGACAGAGGAACCGGTGCGGCGAGTACGTCGCACCGGTTCCCGGTGTACGGGTACTACTGGTGGACGATCGCGACCGGGCAGGGAGCATGTCCCGCGATGCCCTGGCTGACCGAGCCGAGCATCAGCCGGTGCAGGCTGTCGCGGCGGCGGTCGCCGACCACCAGCAGCCGGGCACCGCCCGCGGCACGCAGCAGCCCGCGTACCGGGTCGCCGCCGTACCCGGCGCGCTTGACGGGGACGGCCGGGAACTTGTGGTGCCACGGCTCGACCTCCACCGACAGCAGCTTCTCGTCGGCGGGCTCCGCCACGAAGTACGTCTGCTGCAGCTCCTCGTCGACCCAGAAGTCTCCCGGCCACGGCGCCGACACGTGCACGGCCACGAGCGGCAGATCGTGCAGGGCGGCGTACTCGAAGCCGAATTTCAACGCGGCGCGGGCGGTGCCGGCCCCGTCGACGCCGACCACGACGTGGCCGGCGAACGGGCCGCGACCACCGCTGAACAGCGGGCGGACCACTACGGCCGGGCAGTCCGCGCGGCCGGCGATCCGCATCGAGGTCGAGCCGAACACCCGTGCCACCTGCCCGAAGTCGCCGTGGCTGCCGACGACCAGCATCCGGGCGCCGGGCGCGGCGTCGATCAGCGCGCCCGCCGCGTCTCCGCTACGCAGCTCGCCCTGCACGCGACGCCAGCCGAGCCTGCGCGCCGCCTTCATCACGGCGGCGTCCAGGCGTTGCCGCGCCTGGACCTCGCCGATCGCCCCGGCACGGGGCAGCGGTCGGACGATGTGCTCAGGGGTGTACGCGTGGCACACCAGTAGCGGCGCGTCGGCGGCTTCCGCCTCGGCGACCGCCCACTCGAGGGCAGCGTCGCTGGCGGGCGTGCCGTCCACCCCGACGACCACTCGGGTGGCCAGGTCGTCGCCGGTGGCCGGCCGCGGGATCTGCGAATACGTCACGGTCTGCACACCTTGAGGTTCGCCCCGTGGCCGCCGGCCCGCCCAGGGTCGTACGGCCCGATGGCGGCGGGCCCAAGGGCGCGACCGCCGGCCTGCCCGCCGGCGGTCGCCGTTCCGAAACTGTCAGCCGAGCCAGAACTCGGAGATGTACCGGTACCGGTCCGACCGGTGGTTGTCGCGGCCGATGAAGCACAGCTTCGAGTGCTCCGCGGCGACCAGCTTGGCCCGCTCGGCGTCGGCGGCCGTGTCGAGCAGCAGCATCGAGTGACCGCCGTCGACGAGCCGCCAGCCCGCGGTGCCGTACTCCTCGACGGTCAGGTTCGAGGGGTTGTAGCCCACGCAGTCCAGCGCCGGGGCCGGGCCGAGCGGCAGGCCGGACGGACCCGCCCAGTAGCGAACGATGTAGCGGGACCGCTCGGGGCGGTGGTTGCCGCGTCCGACGAAGCAGGATTTGGTGTAGTTGCGGGCTACCTTGACGCCGTCGTCCGCGTCCGCCTCGGTGTCGAACAGGGCGAGGCTGTGGCCACCGTCGACCATCAGCCAGCCGTCGGCGCCGGCACTCTCCACCGACAGGTTGGACGGGTTGTAGCCGACACAGTCCACGGCCGAGGGAGCCACGTCGCCGCCGCCGTCGGTGCCGCCACCACCCCCGTCGGTGCCACCGTCCGTGCCGCCGCCGTCCGTTCCGCCGCCGTTGGAGCCGTCGCCGTCGGTGCCACCGCCTCCGCTGCCGACCTCGTCCGCGCCCCCGGAGCTGTCGCCGGTGCTCCGCGTGCTCGGCGTCGGCGACGGGTCGACGGCCCGGGCGCCGGGGTGCCGGTCGGGTGCGCCCCACATCACCAGGGCCGCGATCAGTGCCAGGATCAGAACCACCAGGCCCACGACGACGCCGACGCGCACGGCGACGCTCTTCTCCTGCTGGTCCCCGGTCGTGTCGTACATGGTCTTCCTCCTCCAGGTGGCCGGCGGCTGCCGGATACCTGTGAGAGGCGCAGGCCCGGCCGGGACCAACAACTTTTCGGCCGACTGATGTCCGGCACCGGTCGAACTGCCCGCCCAGGGGTGCTCTTCGGCCCTAGGTGGTACGCCGCCGCCGCGGCACGCTCGACTCAGAGGTGATCGACATGATGGGTTGGTACGGCCCCGGGGCGGGCTGGATGATGCTGATGCCGCTGCTGTGGATCGCGGTGATCGGGCTGGCCGTCTGGGCGGTGATCGTCCTCAGCCGCGGTTGGCCGAACCGGAGCTCCGGCCGGGGCGCTGGACAACGCGCGACCCCGGACACCGGCGAGACCTGGCGCGAGACGCCGCGGGAGATCCTGGACCGCCGGCTGGCTGCCGGCGAGATCGACCCGGAAACGTACGACGAACTGCGGTCGCGTCTGTCCGGACACGAGTCCGACCGCCGCTGAGGCCGCCGGTCACAGCAGCAGGTCGCCGGGGCGGCCGAACGACGACCATTTCGCGCCGGCGCCGACTCGGCGTGGCGCGGGTCAGGGAGCCTGCGGGAGTCTGACCGATCCCCGCTTGGCGGCGGGCGCGGACGGCGGCGGTACGACCGGTCCGATGTCACCGTCCGGGGCTTCGTCGAGGTCCACGATCACCGGGGCGTGGTCGCTCGGCCCGCTGCCCTTGCGGGCGTGCCGGTCGACCCAGGCGGCGCGTACCCGGTCGGCGACCGGGTCGGACGCCAGGATCAGGTCGATGCGCATCCCGAGGTCCTTGTGGAACATCCCTGCCCGGTAGTCCCAGTACGTGAAGACCCGCTCCTTCGGCCAGCGGTCGCGTACCACGTCGTGCAGGCCGAGCGCCAGCAGGTCGGCGAGCGCGGCCCGCTCCGGGGCGGTGACGTGGGTCTGGCCGACGTACGCGTCCGGGTCGAACACGTCGGCGTCGGTGGGCGCGATGTTCATGTCGCCGCAGAGGATCGCGGCGTCCGAACCGGCGCCGACCACCTCCCGCAGCGCGGCGAGCCAGGCCAGTTTGTAGTGGTAGTGCTCCGAGTCCGGCACGCGCCCGTTCGGTACGTACAGCGAGTGGACCCGGATCCCGCCGCAGGTGGCGGCGATCGCCCGCGCCTCCGGGTCCGGGAAGCCGGGCGCGCCGGCCACGCCGAGCACCACGTCGTCGAGACCGACGCGGGACAGGATGGCCACGCCGTTCCAGCGTGCCTCGCCGTGGTGGGCCACCTCGTACCCGCGGCCGGCGAGCTCGTCGGCGAGGAGCTTGGTGAAGGCGCCGTCGGCGAGTTTGGTCTCCTGCAGGCAGACCACGTCGGGCCGCCGCTGGTCCAGCCACGGCAGCAGCCGCGGCATCCGTTGCTTGACCGAGTTCACGTTCCAGGTCGCTACCCGCACCGACCCACGATAGCCGCGACCGCGACCGACCGGCTCAGGACAGTACGGCCGACGGCGGCGTACGCGACACGGTGGCCAACTGGGTACGCGACCGAGCGGTGAGCCGGGCGGTTCGGCGACGGGCATTTGCGGCCACGGTCCACTTCCTTTCGACGGTACGAACACCGCGTAACGCAGGAATTCGTGAACCGGCCGGCCGATACCGGGGTTCCCCTTGTGGCGACGGGATCGCGACCGGACAAGGGGTTCCCCGCTATCCCCCGTGGTCGCCGCTCGGTGTCGCACCGGAACGGTGATCAGTTGCTGCACATCCAGCCGATGTGATCTAGCCGCCGCGCCGGGATAGTCGGCGTGGAGAGCCCACGGTAAGGGGAGCCAGGGCTTTGGTGGCTCCCACCTCGGTGAGCCGCTCGCGGGGTCGACGCATGTGCGCTGTCACAGCGAAAGGACTCTGACGATGAAGGCTCTGGTCGCCGCGGGATACGGCCCGGTCGAGGACGCCACGATCACCGACGTACCCAAACCCGCTCTGGAACCCGGAAAGCTGTTGGTACGGGTGGAAGCCGCCGGTATCTGCCCGATCGACGTCAAGCTGGTCACCGGGGTGGTGCGCGAGATGATGCCGGTCGAACACCCGATGATCGTCGGGGTGGACGCCGCCGGCGTGGTCGAAGCGGTGGGCGAGGGAGTCTCCGGGTACGCGCCGGGCGACGCCATCGTGGGCATCGCGATCCCGGCCGGGACGATCGCCGAGTACACCCTGATGCCGCCGGGGCCGGTCGCCCACCGGCCGGCCGACCTGTCGGCGCCGCGCGCCGCGGCGCTGCCCAACGCGATGCTGACCGCCGCCGCGATCGCCGAGGCGATGCAGCCGCGAGCCCGACAGCTCGTGCTCGGCGTGGGTACCGCCGGCGCGGTCGGCTCGTTCCTGCTGCAACTGCTCGCCGACACCGGGGTGCGGGTGATCTCCACCGCCCGGCCCGAGGACGCCGACCGGGTACGCGGACTCGGCGCCGCCGAGGTGATCGACTACACCAGTCTCGACACGATCACGGAGGCGCTGCGGCGGTATCCCGACGGCTTCGACGCCGCGGTCGACCTGGTGAACTTCGGCGCCGGCATCGCCACCACGGCCAGCGCGGTGAAGCCCGGCGGCACGGTGTTCTCCGCGCTCGGCGGGCCGCCCGAGTTCGACCGGGGCGTCACCGCGGAGTACCTCAACGCGTACCAGGCGTTGGGTCAGTTCCAGGAGCTGGTGGACCGGGTGGCGGTGGGGAAGCTCGCCGTCGAGGTCGCCGGCTACCCGTTCGCGCAGGCACCCCGGGCGCTGGCGGACTTCGCGACGAGACGTACCCGCAAGCGGGTCGTCGTCACGATGTGACCGACAGCGGGATCGCGAGGCTTACTGTCCCGCGCAGATGGAGCACGGCCGTGCCGAAGGACGCCGAACTCACGCCTGACGAGAGCGGCTAGCATCGGTCGATGCTCGCGAATCCGGACGCCTTTACCGTGCTGTGCTACGGCGATTCGAACACCTACGGCTACCCCGCCGAGGACGTCGGCATCGAGCGCTGGCCGGTCGACGTGCGTTGGACCGGGCGGCTCCAGGTTCTCCTCGGCGATGCGTACGCGGTCATCGAGGAGGGCCTACGCGGGCGCACCACAGCCGTTGACTACGTCAGCCAGGATCGACCTGGCCGAAACGGCCTGACCTACCTCGGGCCATGCCTGCACAGCCACGATCCGCTCGATGTCGTTGTCGTGATGCTCGGCACCAATGACCTGAAGGTGGCTTTCGACCGGGGGCCGACCGAGATAGCCGCCGCGGTCGACGGTTACATCGACATCATCGAGTCCGAGGCGGTCAATCGAGACGGTGGCCGCCCCGCGGTCCTGCTTGTCAGCCCGCCCCACATAGACGACACGCGGCAGTCCTTCGCAGCGAAGCGGGGTACGTCGTACGACGGCACGTCCGTGGCGAAGTCACAGCAGCTAGCGACGCATCTACAGGCGGTGGCTGACAAGCGTGGTACAGCGTTCGTCGACGCGGCGGCAGTGGCGTGGGTGGGCGCGGACGGTGTGCACCTCGCCCGCGACGCGCACGGGGCTCTCGCAGAGCTGCTGGCAACGCAGATCAGCACCATGTCGCCCGCCGGGGCGGCGAAACCGCGAGGATGGTCCAATTAGGACGCCACTTCGGTAAGAAGCCGGCGAAGTGCCACGCTGTGTTTGCCGACCGGAAGCCGACTCAGCGCATCGCGGGCGTGGGCAACGCCGCCAATCCGATCGCCAGCCTTCGCCAACGCCAAGCCACGGTGAAGGTCGACATGCGTGGCGAACCGGGAGAACTCAGCCGGAATCGTCGCGGCTGCCTGTTCGTGAGCATTCTCCGCCGCACAGTCACCAAGACGAGACAACACCAGCGATTCGTCCACATTCATGCGCCACTCCGGCACGACGTACTCCGAGGCGACGTGGCCCGTCGAGCCTACGACTTCGAACGTCTGCTTGGCCTCGTGCAACTTGGCCCGGCTCTCGGCTGCATTGCCGCTGAGAGCCGCCACATTTGCCAGTGAGATGAGGGCGGTCAGTTTCCCGACCGACGCTTTCGCAGGTAGCTCAACAGCCTCCGATGCGAGTGCCCGGCAGCCGCGTAGCGAAGCACTCGGATGGGCCATGTTCAGCGCGGACCGGCCACGCACCCACACCCGTACAGAGATGTCTTCGCTTCTGTCCGCAGCTGTAGTCGCGGACCTGTACCAATGCTCCGTGGCAGCAATGTCGGTGAGGCTCACCAGCGGGGCGCCGTGGAGAACCATCATCCGGGCGGCCACGCCCCACATGCGCGGCTCCGTCAACCGGCTCTGGAGCAACACCAGATCGCTTGCGAGCCGAACCTGCATCTCGCTCGTGCCGATCTTCATCGCGTCCGCGGCATAGGCGTCTACCTTCGCCATCCAGTCCTCGACGCTGAGCGGCTCGGCGGATTCCTGGTCGATACCCCGCCGGATCGCATCGACCACCGCTCCTGGCAATACGGCACCGACGCCAAGGCCGGCGAGGAGATCCCGACGGTTCATGTCGACTCCCAACACATGCTCGTACTGCTCCACGATGTGGTCAGGCACGGCACCGTGCCGGGTCTCGATTCGGCTGAGGTAACCCTTATCGCGGAAGATCTTCCGCGCCATCTCGGACAGCGATACGCCGGTGGCCTCGCGCGCCTGTCTGAGCATGGCACCCGTGATCAGCATGTGGGAGTCCTCCACGCGTCAGCAACGGTGAGGCAACACCGAACTACTTCCGCGGATTGTGGTAGCGCGACAACGCTGTGTCCAAGCCTTCACTACTCCGGGGAGCGTACACATGGGAGACGTAGTCGCACTCGACGCAGGAACCCCTGCCTTGCCGGTCATCAGCGTCAATGACGACGACATCCGCACCGCCCGGCGAGCGTTCGTAGTCCACCGGCGACAGCCTGGTACGGCGCGCTGCCGGCTGTGCGGGTGGCGGTGGGCTGTCAGCCGCACTCGGACAGGTAAGCCGGCCGCCGGCTGTTTCCGGCGGCGGCAGGGCATCGAGACGTTGGACACGGCCGGCATCTATGAGGGGGAGCGACCGTCCGATGCGTGACCGCGAATCGCTGCACGAGTACCGCATCCGGCTCGGCAACGCCGGCCGCGAGGTGCGCGCCGTGGTGGACCGGCGCAACCAGATGATCACGATGGAGTTGCCCGGAGGGCCTCGCGTCACTGTGGACGTGGTGACCGCACGTGCGGCGTACATGCTGCTCCACCAGGCGGTGTACGCCTCGCTGGAGCCGACGGGCCCGCACCTACGCCTGGAATCGAACTGCGGCACCGGGTGGGCGCTGGTGGGCCCGGGACGGTGACCGTGCTCGATGAGGTCGGATTCGCGGCGTACGCACGCGAGCAGATCCGAGCCACCGACGTGATCCTCGCCAAGCATCTTGACCAGACCACGGTGTGCTCCTGCGGCCGGACGTTGCCGTGCTCGCAGGCGCAGTCGCTCGTGCGGCGAAGGCTGCATTTCGTCGACCAGCTCGCCAGGCTCGACGCGCCGTCGCTGTGGGTCGGGCGTCGGTCGTCACGATGTGACCGACATCGGGATCGCGAGGCTCACCGTCCCGCGCAGGTCCAGCCAGGCGGTGTCGGGCGTACGCACCAACCGCAGGACGACCTCGTCGCAGCCTGGACAGCGGGCGACCAGTCCAGGTGCGTGCTGGTAGACCCGCAGTGTGGCGACCGCGCCGGCGAGGCCGCAGTTGACGCAGCGGCCGGTGGCGGTGGTGACGTCGACGGCGAAGATCTCGCGCAGCGGGCCGGCCAGCGCGTTGCCGTCCAGATACGGATCTGCCATGTCCAGCCTCCGGTTCAGCCGAATCGTTCGGTCTTCACGTTGCCCGGGTCGTGGCCGAGGTCCACCAGGATGTCGGCCACCGTCTCGACGAACCCGGTGGGGCCGCAGACGAAGCACGCCGGCTCGAACTCCGGCGGCCAGCCACCCCGGCCCAGGTCGGTCGCGGTGATCCGGCGGGGCGGGCTGCGCCAGCCCTCGGGTGTCCCGCGGGTGAAGACATAGCCGACGTCGACTCCGTCCACCGCCGGCTTCAGCTCGTCTGCGTAGTAGACCTCGGCCGGCGTACGCACCGAGTAGACCAGCCGGAACGGCGCCCGGCTGCCACTGGTACGGCGGGCGCGGATCATCGCCATCAGCGGCACGACGCCGGAGCCTCCCGCGACCAGCAGCACCGGCCGGGTCTCCTCGGTACGCCACACGAACCAGCCACCGACCGGCCCTCGCAGCTCCACCGGGTCGCCCACCGCGAGCACGTCGGCAAGGTACGGCGAGACCTCGCCGCCGAGCACCCGCTGCACAGTCAACTCGACCCGGTCGCCGTCGGCCGGCGCGGCCAGCGAGTAGCTGCGCTGGGTGCTGTAACCGTCCGCCGCGGTCAGCCGGACGTCGACGTGCTGCCCCGCCAGGTGCCCCGGCCACCCGGGGACGTCCAGTACCAGGGTGCTGGCTGTCGCGGTCTCGTCGCGCCGCTGCACCAGCCGGGCCACCCGCCAGCTCAGCCGGGCACCGAACCGGGCCGGTTTCGACGCCTCGAGCCGGCCGGTCATCAATCGCCCTGGTAGCGCTGTTCGCGCCACGGGTCGCCGTACTCGTGGTAGCCGGCGGTCTCCCAGAATCCGGGCTCGTCCCCGGTCAGCAACTGGATGCCGCGTACCCACTTCGCCGACTTCCACAGATACAGATGTGGTACGAGCAGCCGGGCCGGCCCGCCGTGCTCCGGCGCGAGCGGCTCCCCGTCGTACCGGTACGCCACCCAGGCCTGCCCGTCGAGCAGGTCCTCCACCGGCAGGTTCGTGGTGTAACCCCCGTACGCGTGCACCAGCGCGTAGTCGGCCGCGCTCGCCACGTCCGCGAGCAGGGTGTCCAGCGAGACTCCCTGCCAGGTGGTGCCGAGCTTCGACCACTTGGTGACGCAGTGGATGTCCACGGTGACCGTCTCGCTGGGCAGGGCGAGCAGCTCGGGCCACGACCAGGTGTGCCGCTGCCCGGTCTCCGTCACGACGGCGAACTCCCACCGGTCGGTCGGGATCCGCGGCGTCGGCCCGGTGGAGAGCACCGGGAAGTCCTCGGTGAGGTACTGGCCGGGCGGCAGCCGTACCCCCGAATCGCGGGACCGGCCGTGAAAGCCGGGAGAGACGATCCCCATCCGGGCTCCCATCCGCCTGTCGGGTCTTCGACGCTACCCCCGCCGCACCGCGCCGCGCGACAGATCGGCGAGGCACGGAGCGACGGGCCCCGGGACCCCGGCGCTCCGTGCTCCTGGAGAAGCCTGGCTCAGCCTCTCAGCCCGGCGAGCGCGAAGAACTCCTGCCGGGAGCGGGCGTCCTCGCGCAGCAGCCCCTGCAGCGCCGAGGTGACCGTACGGGAACCGGCCGCCCGTACGCCGCGAAGCGTCATGCACATGTGCTCGGCCTCGACGACCACGCCGACGCCCTGCGGCGCCAGGTGCTCCTGCAGCCAGTCGGCGACCTGCCTGGTCAGCCGCTCCTGGACCTGCAGCCCGCGGGCGAACAGCTCGACCACCCGGGCCAGTTTCGACAGGCCGAGGATCCGGTCGCCGGGCAGGTAGCCGACGTGGGCGACGCCGTGGAACGGCAGCAGGTGGTGCTGACACACCGACTGCACCGGAATGTCCCTGGCCAGCACCAGTTCGTCGTAGCGTTCCTCGTTCGGGAAGGTCGTCAGGTTGAACTCCCTGGGGGTCAGCAGTTCGGCGTACGCGTCGGCCACCCGGCGCGGCGTGTCCGCCAGGTGCTCCGCGGCCGGGTCCTCGCCGAGGGCGACCAGCAGGTCGCTCACCGCCTGCCGCGCAGCGCCCCGGTCGATCCCACCCCCGCCGTGTACGACCCGCAGCCCGCGTTGGCCGGAGCCCGCGACCGCCTGGTGCGGGCTCCGGCCAGCTTCGGAAACGCTCATTCGGTCGTTCCCCGGCGGGCGGGCTGGTAGCGGGCCGCCAACCGGGCGAGCGCCACGGCCGCGACGAGCAGCCCGAAGTCGCGCAGCGCGATGTCGTAGAACCCGGGCAGGGTCACCAGGTTGACGATGATCCCCGCCAGCCAGGCCGCGACCAGCCAGCCGCCGAACCGGGGTGCCAGCGCCACCGCGACGCCCGCCACGACTTCGACGACGCCGACGGCGTACATCGCCTGCTGTGCGGTCCCGGGGACGATGCCGTCGATCCAGGGGGCGAGGTAGCGCGGCCAGTCGACCAGCAGGTTCGCGAACTTGTCCAGGCCGAACAGCACGGGCGCGACCGTGAACACCGTGCGCAACAGCAGAAACGCCTGGTACGCCGGGTCGGAACGGATGGCCGTGGTCCCCGTGTCAGATGGTGCCGTGTGGGCAGTCATCACGCTGCCTCCTGTCTTCTATAGACAACTATTATTGACGTTAGACTTGGAGGCAGGGATTAGTCAATCCGGATTGGTTTTAGAATGGCTGTCGTGGACGAGTCGTGGGACGCCCAGGTCTCCGCGGTCGCGGCGCTCGGTGAACCGACCCGCCGGCGGGCGTACGAGCACGTGGTGCGCCAGCCGGTGCCGGTGAGCCGTGACGAGGTGGCGGCGGCGCTGAAGCTGCCGCGGACCACAGCGGCGTTCCACCTCGACCGGCTGGTCGACGAGCGGCTGCTGGTCGTGGTGCACGAACGGCGTACCGGCCGCAGTGGCCCCGGCGCCGGGCGGCCGTCGAAGCTCTACCACCGGTCGCCGGACCAGATCGCGGTCTCCCTCCCGGAACGGCGGTACGACCTGGCCGGCCAACTCCTGGCCGACGCCGTCCAGGAGGCGGAACAGTCCGGAGAACCACCCCGCACGGTGCTCCACCGGCGGGCCCGCGAGGTCGGCCGAGAACTCGGCGAGGCGGCGCGGGGCGGACAGCCCGGCGGTGGCGATCCCCGGGCCCTGCCGGCGAGCCTGGCGGCGTACGGGTTCGAGCCACGGGTCGGCGACGACGGGATCAGCCTCACCAACTGCCCGTTCCACACCCTCGCGCAGCGGCACACCGACCTGGTCTGCGGCATGAACCTGTGCCTGCTCGAAGGGCTGCTCGACGGCATCGGCCGTACCGACCTGACCGCCCGGCTCAGGCCCGCCCCGGGACACTGCTGCGTGCGGTTCGAGCCGGCCGCCGACGCATGACTCACAGTCGACTCACAGGGCAGCCGCAGCCCGAACGCAGCGAACCCGAGCAGCATCGACACATGAGCGAAGAACAGCCCACGTACGACCCGAAGGCCGTCCCGGCGGACGCGCCTTCGGACGGCACAGCGACCACGGAGTCGGTACCGACTCAGACGCAGACGCAGACCCTGCCGATGCCGCCTCAGGCGACCCCACCGACGTCCGGCCGGGCCGGCAGGACGGTCGTGCTGCTCGGCGCCGCGGTGCTGCTCGCCGGCACCTCCGGCCTGACCGGGGCGCTGCTGACCAGCCAGTTGATGGACACGCCGACCGCGACGAGCAGCGCGAGCGCCGTACCCGACCTCGACCGGTCGTCACTGGCCGCGCTGGTGGCGAAGGTCCAGCCCACCGTGGTGTCGATCAAGACGGGCAGCGGCGAGGGCTCCGGAGTGGTGATCGACGGCAAGGGCGACGTCCTGACCAACAACCACGTGGTGGCTACCGCCAACGGCGACACCGTGACGGTCACCTCGTCGCACGGCGACTCGACGCGAGCCACCATCGTCGGCACGGACCCCCGCAGCGACCTGGCCGTCGTCAGAGTGGCGGACCGTACGGGGCTGACCGCGGCGGTGTTCGGCGACAGTGACGCGACCCGGGTCGGCGACTCGGTGCTGGCGCTCGGCAGCCCGCTCGGTCTCGAGGGGTCCGTGACGGCGGGCATCGTCAGCGCGAAGGACCGTACGATCCAGGTCGGCGGCGAGCAGAACGGCTCACCCGTCAGCTCGATCTCCGGCATGATCCAGACCGACGCGGCGGTCAACCCCGGCAACTCCGGCGGCGCGCTGGTCGACCTGAACGGGAAGGTCATCGGCATCAACTCGGCGATCGCCACCTCGGGCAACAGCAACGGCAACATCGGGGTCGGCTTCGCGATCCCGTCGAACACCGCCGAGCGGGTCGCGGGCGAGCTCATCGCCGGCAAGCAGGTCGCGCATCCGTACCTCGGGGTTTCGGTGGGCGACGCGGACGGCGGCGCGCTGGTGCAGTCGGTCGCCGGCGGGAGTCCGGCCGACCGCGCGGGCCTGCGCGCCGGCGACCTGATCACGAAGCTGGGCGACCGTACGATCGGCGACGCCGACGCACTGGTCGCGGCGGTACAGGGCGGCGAGGTCGGTGATCGGCTGGCGGTCACGTACACCCGGAATGGCGTGTCGAAGCACGCCACGGTGACTCTCGCCGAGTCGCCGACCCAGTGACCGCCGCCGGGGTTTACGCGGACATCGGTGGGACGTCCGCGGGGGCGGCGCCGATCACGTTGGTCATCACCTCGCCGAAGCCGTCCGGATCGGCGATCAGCCACGAATGGCTGCCCGGCACGGTGATCAGCTCCGGGTCTCCCAGCGCGGCCCGCAACGACTCGATCGACGCCCGCGGCACCACGGTGTCCCGCTGTCCCCACAGGATCACCACGGGCAGCCGGCGACGCTTCAACTGCTCGAGCTCGGCGCTCAGGTCCGCGTTGCGCGCCAGGCTCGCGACGCGCCAGATGGCCCGTGGACTACGCAGCAGATTGGGTACGGCGTCCGCCACGATCACCGGCACCAGGCGGGTCAGCTGACGGGCCGGCAGCACATCGGTCTGCAGGTGCAGGCCCCAGTCCCACAGTGGCCGCTCCCGCATGGTCCGTACGACTCCCCCGGCCTGTGACCAGGCGGCGCCGCCGATCGAGTTGACCAGGATCAGCCGGGCCACCCGGGCGGGCCGGTCGTGCGCGGTCTGGATCGCGACGCCGCCGCCGAACGAGTGGCCGACGAGGGTGGCCGGCTCGTCGACGCCGACCGTGTCCAGGAACCGGTCCACCCAGTGCGCGTACCCGGCGAGGCTCAGCTCGGCGCGGGGCAGTTCGGCGGTGCCGCCGAAGCCGGGCAGCGCGGGCGCGTACACCCGCATACCCAGTCGTACCAACCGGTTCAGGGCGCGCCGGTACGTGTGGTGGGTCAGCGCCCAGCCGTGCAGGAACACCAGCGGCGGGCCGGTGCCGGCGACGCCGTACGTGGCGGACCGTCCGTCGACTGTGGTCGTGTGCCAGACCAGGTGGTGTAGCGGCGTACCGCTGCTCATGTTCAAACGATCACCTATCCGGACCGCGTCGGCGAGGTCGAAAGTCCCGTCCGCCCCGTTAGGGCGTGTCCGATACCTGACGTGGCCGGTCCGGTCCACGTGACTTGGTACGACCCGTCCAGGCCAGTGTCACGGCGAGTAGGGCGGCGATCACAGCGCTGACGACGGCGGCAACCACGAGGGCGGCGACGAACCCGGTACGGGCCGACCCGAGCAACTGCCGCGCCACCTCGTCAGGCAGCCGGGTTGCCACGTCGACGGCACCACCGAGCGTCCCGCGCGCGGCCGCCGACTCACCGCCCGACAAGCCCTCCGGTACGGCGAACCGCATCCGGTAGACCACGGTCGCGAGGCTGCCCAGCAGCGCGATGCCGAGCGCACCGCCGAGCTCTGTGCTGGTCTCGGCCATGGCGGACACGACGCCGGCGCGCTCGGGCGGCGCCACCGCCAGAACCGTGTCGGTGACCAGCGTGAACACCGGCGACATGCCGAGCGAGAAGACGACGGTCGCGGCCACCACGGTCACGATGCCGCCGTGCGACACCTGGGTCAGCAGCAGGAACCCGGTCGCGGCGACGACGAGCCCGGACACCATGACGGTCGTCGGCCGCATCGCACGCGACAGCCGCGGCGTACCGACCGCACCGAGGGTGAACGCCAGCAGCGGCGGGATCTCCAGTAGCGAGGCCGGCAGCGGGGAGAGTCCGCGTACCAGCTGGAAGTACTGCGCGGTGAGCATGAAGACGCCGAGTACGACGAAGAATCCGAGCAGGTTCGCCAGCAGCGCCGCGACGAAGCGACGGTTGCCGAACAGCCGTACGTCGACCAGCGGGTCCGCGAGCCGGCGCTGCCGGCGTACGAACAGCACGCCGAGTGCGAGGCCGACCGCGATGACCGGCACCGCCACTGCCACCTCCCCGCCCTGGGCGAGCTGCTTGAGTCCGTACACGACACTCAGCACGCTGCCGAGCGACAGGGCCACACTGGACAGATCGATCCGGCTCCCCTCGCGGTCGGCGTACTCGGGGAGCAGCCAGGGAGCCGTCAGCACCAGCAGCACCATGATCGGTACGGCCGGCAGGAACACCGACCCCCACCAGAAGTTCTGCAGCAGCACACCGCCGAGCGGCGGCCCGAGCACGCCGCCGGCGGACAGGCTGCCGGTCCAGATCGCGATCGCCCGGGTGCGCTGCCGGTCCTCGGGGAACATGTTCCCGATCAGCGCCAGGCTCGACGGCGCCAGCGTGGCCCCGGCGACGCCGAGCACCGCGCGAGCCGCGATCAGCGTCGGCGCGTTCGGCGCGTAGGCCGCCGCGACCGACGCCAGGCCGAACGCGCCGGCACCGAGCATCAACAGCCGTCGCCGGCCGATCCGGTCGCCGATCGCTCCCATCGGCACCAGGAACCCGGCGAGCACGAACCCGTACACGTCGATGATCCACAACAGTTGCGCGCTGCTCGGCTTGAGGTCGGCGCTCAACCGCGGCACGGCGAGGTAGAGCACGCTCAGGTCGACCGCGATCAGCACCGCCGGCAGCGTCAACACCGCGAGACCCAGCCAGGCCCGCCTCGCCGTACGGCCCGACGCTGTGGTCATGCGGTCCCTCCCGATCCGCGTCAGAGCGTACGGGTCGCCGCCGCCTCACGGCACAGGCGCGGCCGCGGCCATCCGCCGGTACGACGCGGGGACGTACGGCGACTTCGTGATCAACGTACGGGCCTGGGTCGGCGAGAACTCGTACGTGGTCTCGCCGCCGCACCTGCCGTCGGACTCCCCCGGCGCCTTGATCCAGAGCAACGCCGCCAGTCCCCGGTGGCGGGTACGGGTGGTGGGCGGATGACCGAGCCCCTGGCGCCGGGGGTTGCACCACTCCTTGCCGTCGGACTGGTGCGGCGGCGGGCCGAGACCGTTGCGCGAGGTGTCGATGACGAAGTCCCGATCGCCGAGCAGGTCGGACAGTTCGCGTCCCCAGCGGTAGCTGTCGGTGATGGTCTGCCGGTTGGAGACGTTGACCGAGAACCCCTCGGCGTACGCGATCCCGGAGCGCAGCAACCGGTCGGCGACGTCGCCCGGGCTCTTCCAGCGGGAGTGGCCGGCGTCGAGGTAGACGTACTGGCCGGCGGCGGAAAGCCGCTTCACGGTACGGGCGAGCAGCTTCGCCCGGGCGGCGTCGAAGCAGTCGGCGGGCACCGCGTCGGGCTCGAGCACGATCGCAGCCCGGGTCGGCCGAAGCGCAGCCAGCAACCGCCTGATCCAGTGGTCGTACGCCCGCTCGGTGGGCGCGCCGTCCTTGTGGTGGGTGCAGCCGCGGTTCGGCAGGTAGTACGCCACGAGCACCGGCAGCGCGTCCTGCTGCCGGGCGTTCGCCGCCAGCACCGGAAGGTCGGCCAGATCCTGCGGACTGGTGAGCCAGCGGGCCTGTGGCCGGTCGGTGACCGGGCTGAGCCAGTAGCCGCCGTACGCCGCCTGCCAGCGGGCCGCCGCGGTGTCGGTGTCGTGGTAGAGCCGCGCACCGGCGAACGGATGCCGCAGCGGCGCGTACGACACCGACGGCGGATCCGGGTGCAGGCTGGTGTCGGGGCGACGCGCGCAGCCGGCGGACACTCCCGCGACCAGGCACAACACGGTCGTCACGACCACTGCGGCCCGGCCGCCGCCCGGGCCCCCACCGGCCGGCCGCCGCAGCGGCGGCATCAGGCGCATCACGGCTTCCAGTACCGGCTGACCCGGTACACGCGTACGCCGTCGGGGCCGTGGCCGAACACCGCCACCGGTACGGCGTGCTTGCGCGCCTCCAACGCGGTCTTGTACTTCCGTTTGCCGTCCGGGGTCTGGAAGTACCAGTTGGGCAGGACGAGGTAGTCGATCCGGTCCAGCTTGCGGCGTACCGCCGGGTCGGTGTCGAGCTTGTAGACCATGATCGGGCGGGGCCGGAAGCCGTACCGGTAGACCAGGTCGGTCCAGATCGCGTCGTGCACCACCAGCACCTTGTCGCGGGGCACGTTGTCGGCCACCCAGGACGTCGCCGAACGCAACGCGGGCTCGTGGTGGGCGGCGGTCATCGAGCGCAGCGTCGGGGTCCACGCGAACACCGTCCCGGCGGTCACGGCGAGCGCCAACGTCGCCGCGGCCACCGTACGGGCCACGCTGCGCCGGGTCTGCTCGGGACTGTCCAGCAGCGCCGGGCTGCCGGCCAACGCCTCGGTCGCCCCCGCGACCAGCAGCGCACTCCACGGCGTCAACGTGAGGACGTGCATGAACGGTACGTATCCGCCGCGCACCAGCATCAGCCATTCGATCGCCAGCGCCAGTGCGACGGGCCGCAGCCGGCGTACCGGCGCCGCGATCGGCGTGGCCGCCAGCCCCAGCGACAGCAGCAGCCAGTCGTACGAGAACCAGCGGGTCATCAGGCCCCGCACCGGACTGTGCGGGTCGAGCACCGAGCCGCTCGACTCGCGCCCACCGAGCTGCCACTGCGCGGTGCCGAGCAGGCTGTTGTGCCCGGCGCCGGGGAACAGCTCTCCCTTGTAGAGCGCGAGCAGCGGATACAGCGACAGCAGCAGCCCTCCGGTGCACGCCGCGACGGTGACCACGTACGCCCGGTTGCGTTGGTCCAGGTTCTGGGCGAGCGCCCAGCCGAACGCCGGCACCAGCACCAGGGCGGTCTCCTTGGTCAGGCAGGCCATGGCGAAGGCGAGCCCGGCGCCGGCCGCCGCGCCGATGCTGCGCCGCGGCGAGTACGCCAGCACGAACGCCAGCAGCAGCCACGGCGTGACCAGGTTGTCGAGGAACGTCCACCGGCCGAACACCAGCTCCAGCGGGCACAGCGCGAACAGCAGCGTCGCACCGGCCGCGCCGGGCCGGGTCAGCCCGACCCGGCGAGCCAGGACGTAGAGCAACCCGGCGGCGGCCAGCTTGGCGAGCAGCATGCACTCGTTGCCGAAGCCGATCGCGGTGTCGTACCGGTCGAACCCGTCGGTGAGCAGCGCCCACAGCGCGATCTGGATCCAGCCGCCCGGCGCGTGGTCGTAGTTGTACGAGTACGGCGACAACCTCCCCTCGTACGCCAGTGACCACGCCTGCGACAGGTACGTCCCCGGATCGTCGACGTAGTCCGGGTACCGCGACATCCCGGCCGCGTGCGCCACGCCCACCAGGGTGAGCAGCGGGATCAGCACCACCAGGCTGCGCCGGTGCCGCAGCACCCAGCCGACCGCGACGGTGGCCACCCGCCGCCACGGTCGCGGCGGTGTGGTGGCGACCATCGGATCCGGGGGCACCTCGGTCGCGCCGGGTGCCGCGGTCGCGACCCGCGCCACGCCGCGCGCCGTCGTCACGACCGCACCTCCGCCGGGGCACGGGCCGGCGTGACGTCGAAGTGGGTGCCGGCGTGGCTGGTCTTGGCCCAGTCGTCGCGCCCGACCAGGCAGCGCACGATCGCCCACGCCGCCGCCAGCGAGAGCACCACCTGGTACGGGTACGCCCCGAGCACCAGCCCCAGGTAGTCGCGGACGCGTACCCGCTGGCCGAAGGCCCGGCCGAAGTGCCGCAGCAGGACCAGGTCCAGCGCGACGCTGACCAGGTTGAGGCCGAGCGGCACCGTGGCGAGCAGCGCGACCGCGATCGGCGACTTGTGCAGCAGCGCCATCGCGAGCGCGACCGGCGCGAGCAGTCCGGCGGCGGCCTGGAAGAACTGGAAGCCGAGCACGTACACGGCGAGGATCCGCTGCCCGGCGGTCGGCAGCCGCAGCCACTCCCACTCGAAGAACACCTGGATGAAGCCCTGCATCCAGCGCACCCGCTGCCGCAGGAACGCGCGCAGCGTCGGCGGCGTCTCCTCCGGGGTCACCATCGACTCGACGTAGACCACGTCCACCGGATAGCCGAGTACGGACGCGATCATCCCGATCTTGCAGTCCTCGGTCAGGCACTGCGGATCCCAGTACGTGCCGTACCGCTGTCGCAGCCGGCGCAGGAACTCCCGCCGGAAGAAGACGGTGTTGCCGCCGAGCGGCATCACCCGCGCCACGGCCTGCAGCTTCAGCCGCGACTGGAACCACTTGAAGTACTCCAGTACGTTCGCTGCCCGCCACCACGCGGAGGTGTTCGCCCGCCACCAGCGGCGCAGCCGTACCAACCGCCCCTCCGGCGCCGGTACGGCGAGCGGGTCCGCCGCGAAGTTCATCAGCTGTACGCCGCACTGCACGATCCCCGCCCCGGTACGCCGGAACCGGTAGTCGACCAGCCGCAGCAGGTCCGGGTGGAACACGTCCTCGGCGTCGGCGATCCCGATCCACTCGAACCGCAGCCCCTGCGCGTCGAGCAGCTCGACCGCGGCGTTGAGCCCGATCGGCTTGTTGTGCACGTCGATGTCCTCCGGGTACGGGCACACCACGACCCGCCCCGGATACCGGCTCGCCGCCTCGTGGGCGATCGCCGCCGTACCGGGATCGTCGGGGTGGTCCACGATCGGCACCACCCAGTAGAAGGGGTGGTTGAGGTTGGCCAGCCGTTCCAGGGTGTGCCCGGCGACCGCCTCCTCGTGGCGCATCGGCACCAGGATGACGCCGGGCAGTTGCGGCTGGTCGGGCCGGCCGTACCGGGCGGGGTCGTTGTGTTCGGGCCGCCACCACTTGTAGAGCTGGAAGGTCAGGGTGGTCACCGCGACCACGAGCATGCCGAGCGACACCACGACGATCAGCGCGTCGGCGTACATCACGGCGGCGATCACGACCGCCGCGAGCAGCAGCAACGCCAGGAACGTACGGGTCGCGGCCCCCGAGCTCTGGTGCCGGCCTTCCGGGTCGCCGACGAAGGACCACCGCTTGTCGGAGTAGAAGTTGACCCCGGCCGCGACGAAGAACAACGACCAGTAAGCCGTACCGGTGCCGAGCGTCGGCGCGATCACCGGGAACAACCCGACCGCGACCAGCGCACTCGCGCCCCGGGTCAGATGGAACCGGCGCCACCTTCGCCAGAAACCCCCGCCATGGGTACGCCACGTCAGGTGCCGGTTGGCGAGAAAGTTCAGCTGCATGGTCACGGCGAACTGCGCGGCATTCGCCACACCGGCCACCATGCCGGCCGTGATCAACGACGCCAGGATCAGGTGGCCCAGTCCGGCGACGCCGATCCCGACCGCCGCGAACCGCCAGTGTTCGGGCCGGCGTACGGCGGTGGCGACCGATCTGAACAGGGACTTCGTATGGGGGCGCGAGGGACTCACGTCTTCACCTTGCGTGTCGGTACACGGTCAGTTAGCAGCTCCGGGAGCCGCCCCCGCCTGTCTCCGCAATGGCCTACCCCGGACGCCGAGGCACAAACAACGCATTTGAGTAGCGGCTCAATGACTCAGTGCTCAAGGCTCGGCCGATCGGCCGTTGACGTGGCTCGCCGGCGCGGGTGAGTGTGGACTCGGCGCTCCACCTGGCCCCCCAGCGGCGTCGCGATCATCCGCGGTGTCAACCGACCGCGGTGTCGGGACGTCGATGAGGAGTCGCCGTGAAAGCCCTCCGCTTGCTGGGACTGGCCGTCGCACTCCTCGCGCCCCTCATCGCTTCCCCCACGGGCGCGTACGCCGACGATCCGCTGACCGTGCCGACCACAGCTGGCCTGGTGCACGGGCTGACTGTCGGCTCCGTCGACGAGTGGCGCGGCCTGCCGTACGCGGCGCCCCCGGTGGGCCAGTTGCGGTGGCGGCCACCCGCGCCGGTGACGCCGTGGCCGGACGTACGAGCGGCCACCGGGTTCAGGTCCGAGTGTGCGCAGCCGAGCTTCGACGGGTCACCGGTCGGCAGTGAGGACTGTCTGTACCTGAACGTGTTCACCCCGACCGCGACGCTGACGGACGCTCGGCTGCCGGTGATGGTGCACCTGCACGGCGGCAGCAACAGCGTGTTCCACCCGTACACCAACGCGGACGCCTTCGCGGCGCGGGGCGTCATCGTGGTCACGCTGGCGTACCGGCTGGGGGCTTTCGGGTTTGTGGGTCATCCCGCACTGAGCGCCGAGGGTGGCGGCTCGTCCGGCGAGTACGGCGTCCTCGACCAGATCGCGGCGCTGCACTGGGTGCGGGACAACATCCAGGCGTTCGGCGGCGATCCCGGCAACGTGACGCTGTTCGGCGAGTCCGCGGGCTCGTTCGACGCCGTCGCGATCGCGGCTTCTCCGCTGGGCGCCGGGCTGTTCACCCGGTTGGCGGCGCAGACCGAGTCGTTCTGGGCCGGTCGCGGCCACGACACGATCGCCGACGCCGAGCAGTACGGCCAGGAGTTGGCCGACGCCGTGGGCTGCTCCGGCGCCTCCGACGTGGCCGCCTGCCTGCGTGCCCTGCCCGCGGACACCCTGGTCGCGGCGCTCGGCTTCATCGACGTGGCGCCATGGGTCGGCGGCGCCGTGCTGCCGGCGTCGCCGCTGGAGTTGATCGCCGCGCAGCCGCGCCGGGTGCCGATGCTGCTCGGTTCGAACCGCGAGGAGGCCGTCGGCTTCCTGCCGGTGCTGGACCAGGACAACTACCGGTACGCCGACTGGGTACGCGACGCCGGAGCCCTCGTCGGTCCGCAGCGTGGCGCGGAGCTGGGCAAGCTCTACCCCGTCAAAAGCTACGACTCGGCGTTCTGGTCGGCGACCGCGATGTTCAGCGACGCGATCTACACCTGCCCGATGCGCCGGCTCGCGCTGACCGCCCCGGGACCGGTGTACCGCTACCTGTTCACCCACCGGTACGACAACAGCCCGTACCTCGCGTTGGGGCGTGCCGCGCACTTCTTCGACGAGCCGTTGCTGTGGCACGACGCCGGGTTGTTCGCCGGGCTGGACTACACCTTCAGCCCGCGCGAAGAGGCGCTGTCGAGCCTGATGACGGACTACTGGACCAACTTCGCCAAGACCGGGAACCCGAACGGCGCCGGACTGCCGCAGTGGCAGACGTACACGGCGGCCACCGAGCGGATCACCGTGCTCGACGATCCGCCCGCCAGTACGGCGTTCTACCACCGGGACGAATGCAGGTTCCTCGACGCGGTGCCTGACCTGTTCGCACCTCCCCGGTACGTCACGCCGCGCTGGATGGCCCCCGGCACGTCCGCCGCATGATCGATCGGGATAACCGGGTTGACGATCGCCTTGTCCAGCGCCTGGAACGCTCCGACGAACGTCCGGTCGTCGGTGCGGCCCAGACGGGCATGACGGTGTGGGCGTGGAGCCGCAGCACGCCACCTCCTGGCGGTCGGTAACCGCCGCACCCGGAACCGGTCCACCGCCGAGCCGTGCCAGAGTGAGCGGTATGAGAGTGGCGGTGATGGTCACCTGCGTGAACGACGCGATGTTCCCCGATACGGGGAAGGCGCTCGTGAGGCTGCTGCGCCGGCTGGGCGTCGACGTCGAGTTCCCCGAAGCGCAGACGTGTTGCGGCCAGCCGATGGTCAACACCGGCTACCTGGACGAAGCCATTCCCCTGGTACGCAACTACGTCTCCGCGTTCGAGAAGTTCGACGCGGTGGTCACGCCGTCCGGCTCGTGCGCGGGCAGTGTCCGGCACCAGCACGACATCGTGGCTCGGCGAAGCGGCGACGCCGGGCTGATCACGGCCGTGGCGGACACGTCGCCTCGGGTCTACGAGCTGAGCGAGTTTCTGGTCGACGTACTCGAAGTGACCGACGTGGGGGCGTACTTCCCGCATACGGTGACGTACCACCCGACCTGTCACTCGCTGCGGATGCTCGGGGTGGGAGACCGGCCGCGACGGCTGCTGGAGGCGGTCCGGGGGCTGCGGCTGGTCGAGCTGCCCCGGGCCGACGAGTGTTGCGGTTTCGGCGGCACGTTCGCGCTGAAGAACTCCGAGACCTCCGTGGCGATGGGATCCGACAAGGCCAACCACGTACGGGCCACCGGTGCCGAGGTGCTGGTGGCCGGCGACAACTCGTGCCTGATGCACGTCGGCGGACTGCTCTCACGGCAGCGAAGCGGGGTACGGGTGATGCACCTCGCCGAGGTGCTGGCCTCGACCGACCCATCCGGCCACCCCGTCGACTCAACCTCGGCGGGTGCCCCGTGACCGGCACCTTCGTCGGCATGCCGGCGTTCCCCGCGGCCGCCCGTACGGCATTGGCGGACAGCCAACTGCGGTCGAACCTCGCCCACGCCACGAGCACGATCCGCGCCAAGCGGGCCGCCGCCGTGGCCGAGGTCGCCGACTGGGAGGAGCTGCGGCTGGCCGCTGCCGCGATCAAGGACAACACGCTGCGGCACCTCGACGAGCACCTGCTGCAGCTCGAGTCCGCCCTGACGGCGCGGGGCGCCACCGTGCACTGGGCCAGGGACGCGGCAGAAGCGTGCGCGGCCGTCGCCTCGGTGGCCCGTTCGTACGGCGCCGACGAGGTCGTGAAGGTGAAGTCGATGGCCACCCAGGAGATCGGCCTGAACGAAGCCCTCGCCGCCGAGGGGATCGCCGCCTGGGAGACCGACCTCGCGGAGCTGATCGTGCAGCTCGGCGACGACCTGCCCTCCCACATCCTGGTGCCGGCGATCCACCGCAACCGGGCGGAGATCCGGTCCATCTTCGCCTCGGCCATGGGGCTGGCGGGTCGGGCGGCGCCCGATGACCTGACCGACGACCCCGCACGCCTCGCGGAGGCGGCGCGGCTGCACCTGCGGGAGAAGTTCCTGCGCGCGAAGGTGGCGGTGTCCGGGGCGAACTTCGCGGTCGCGGAGACGGGCACGCTGGTCGTGGTGGAGTCGGAGGGCAATGGCCGGATGTGCCTGACCCTGCCGGACGTGCTGGTGTCGGTGGTCGGCATCGAGAAGCTGGTGCCGACCTGGTCGGACCTGGACGTGTTCCTGCAGCTGCTGCCGAGGTCCTCGACAGGCGAGCGGATGAACCCGTACACCTCCATGTGGTCGGGGGTCACACCCGGCGACGGACCCGCCGAGCTGCACGTGGTGCTGCTCGACAACGGGCGTACCCGCGCGTTGGCCGACGAGGTGGGCCGCCAGGCGCTGCGCTGCATCCGCTGCTCGGCCTGCCTCAACGTGTGCCCGGTGTACGAGCGGACCGGCGGTCACGCGTACGGGTCGGTCTACCCGGGCCCGATCGGCGCGATCCTGAACCCGCTGTTGAAGGGCGTCGGCGTGGACGAGCAGAACGACTCCCTGCCGTACGCGTCGACTCTGTGCGGCGCCTGCTTCGAGGCCTGCCCGGTACGGATCGACATCCCCTCGGTGCTGGTGGACCTGCGCGCGCAGGTGGTCGACGCCCACCGGTCGACCCGCCGGCACTGGCGGCTGCCCAAGCCGGAGGCGGTGGCGATGAAGCTGACCTCGTGGGTGTTCACCAGGGCCTCCCGGTTGCGGTTGGCGGAGTCCCTGTCGGGATGGGTCGGTCGGTTCGCCCGGCGTACCGCACCCGGCGGCCGGCGGGTGCTGTCCCGGCTGCCCGGTCCCGCCGCGGCGTGGACCGACGCGCGGGACCTGCCCGCCCCACCCCGCCAGTCCTTCCGTACGTGGTGGAAGCGGACCGGGGGTGGTCGCTCGTGAACGCCCGGGACGAGATCCTGACCCGCGTCCGCCGGGCCCTGGCCTCGGCGGACCGCAGCCCGGTGCACGTACCGCGCGGATATCGGACGCGGACCGTGCCCGGCGACATCGTCGACCGGTTCGTACGGCGGGTCGAGGACTACCGCGCCACGGTGACGCGCTGCGCAGCCGAGGACGTGGCGTCGGCGATCGAGGCGGCGCTGCCTCGTGGCGCCCGGGTGGTGGTACCCGACGGGTTCGCGTGGCCGGTCGCGTCAGGGATCCCCGACACCGGGCTCACCGCGGTCGAGCTCGATGCTTGCGACGCCGTGGTCACCGCGGCGACGGCCGGGATCGCCGAGACCGGCACCCTCGTACTCACCCATGGCGCCGGGGAGGGACGGCGCGCGCTGTCCCTGGTCCCCGACCGCCACATCTGCGTGGTACGCACCGACCAGGTGGTCGCCGGCGTCGCCGACGCGGTCGCGCTGCTCGATCCCGACCGGCCGCAGACCTGGATCAGCGGGCCGTCCGCGACCAGCGACATCGAGCTGGACCGGGTCGAAGGCGTCCACGGCCCGCGTACCCTCCACGTCCTGCTGGTCACCTGACCCTCAGGTCGCGCCTCGGCCTGCCTTGTGACGGGCTATCACCAGCTTCATGATCTGCGCCGTGCCGTCTCCGATCTGCAGGCCGAGTACGTCCCGCAAGCGCTGCTCGTACGGCATCTCCGTGCTGTACGCCCCGTGCCCGTTGATCAGCAGACAGTTCTGTACGACCTCGAAGGCGAGCTTCGGTCCCCACCACTTGCACATCGCGGCCTCCGCGGTGTGAGGCAGTCCCTGATCGTTGAGCCAGAGGGTGTGCAGGCACAGCAGCCGGCAGGCGTGGACATGCGTCTCGGCCTCGGCCAGTGGAAACGACACCCCCTGGTACGCCGTGAGCGGCTTGCCGAAGCTCTCGCGTTCCGCCGCCGAGGCCCAGGTCTCCTCGAGTGACTGGCGTGCGACGGCCAGGCACTGCAGACCGATGAGCGCCCGGCTGTAGTCGAAGCCCTGCATCACCTGCACGAAGCCCTGGTTCTCCCGGCCGAGCAGGTGAGACGCGGGCACTTTCACGCCGTCGAGGTGCAACGATCCCCGCCCGGCGCACCGTCCGCCGAGGTCCTCGAACTCGCTGGTGGTGACCCCTGCCACGTCGAGCGGCACCAGGAAGGCACTGATTCCGCGAGCCCCGCTCCCGGCAGGCCCGGTACGCGCCCACACCACCGCGACGCCCGCCTGCGTGGCGAAACTCGTGGAGGTCTTCTCGCCGTCGAGCACGTAGGTGTCACCGTCCCGCCTGGCGCGTACGACCAGGTTGGCGGCGTCGGAGCCGCCGCCGGGCTCGGTGAGCGCGATCGCCGGGATCGTCTCGCCGGCGACCATGCGCCTCAGCCACGGCTCGACCACGTCCCGGTCGCCGTGTTCGGCCAGGATCGTCGCGGCGAGGGAGACGGTGACCAGAAGCTGCCCGATGTTGTAGTCCGCGGCGCTCAGGGCCTCGAGCACAAGCCCCGCGGTGACGCAGTCGAGTCCGAGACCGCCGTACTCCTCGGGCAGTTCGATCCCGAAGAACCCCAGCTTGCCCATCTCGCGCAGGGTCGGCCGGTCGAAGGCCCCTTCACGCTCTCGCTGCTTGTAGTACGGCGCCAGGCGCTGCTGGCCGAAGCGGCGGGCGATGTCGACCAGTGCGTCCTGCTCCGGGCTGGTGGAGAAGTTCATGTGCGGAATCTGTCCCGCAGCACGAACTTCTGGATCTTTCCGGTGGCGGTCACCGGGAATTCGGACAGGAACTCGATTCGCTCCGGAACCTTCCAGACGGCCATCTTGCGCTCGTTGGTCAGGAAGTCCCGTACCTCGTCGAGGGTGATGCCGGTCGGGCCGCTGGTCTCGATAACCGCACAGGCCCGTTCGCCTACCTCGGGGTCCGGCAGGCCGACCACCGCGACGTTCGCGATCTTGGGATGGGCCAGCAGGGCTTCCTCGACGGCCCGGGCGCTGATGTTGAACCCGCCGCGGATGATGATGTCCTTGATCCGTCCCGTCACGCGCAGGTATCCGGTCTCGTCGAGTTGGCCGAGGTCGCCGGTGCACCACCAGCCGTCCTCGTCGATGGCGTTCGCGGTGAGGTCGGGTCGACCCCAGTACTCGAGAAGTCGGCCCGGGCCCCGGTACCGGATCTCGCCGTCTGCCCCTGGTGCGGCTGGCTGGCCGTCGTGACCGACGATGCGTACCTCGACACCGGGGACCGGCCGTCCGTCGGAGGAGGCGACCCGCTCCACCGGGTCCTCCGGCCGGCAGACCGTCGCCATCATCACCTCGCTGGAGCCGTACGCGCTGACCACCCGGCAGCCGCTGAACTTGCCGGTGGCCTCGTCGACCAGTGCGGCGGGGATGGGAGCGCCGGCGGTCAGCCAGAAACGCAGTCGCGAGACGTCGTGCGCTTCGGGCTCGTACGCGTCGAGCATCATCCGGATGAAGGGAGCCGGGCTCGCCGTACCCGTGCACTGGTATTTCCCGATGCGGTCCAGTGCCGTCTTCGGGTCGAACACGTCCAGCAGGTGTACGGAGGCGCCGGCCAGCGTCGGGGCCATGACGCCCAACGTGAGACCCAGGGCGTGGGTGACCGGCGAGGGCATGAACATCACGTCCGAGCGGTCCAGCTTCAGGGCAGTCACCGCCTGCTTGGGCAGGAACGAGCTGGAGTTCCAGGTGTGCAGGCAGCCTTTGGGCCGCGACTCAGTGCCGGAGCTGTAGAGAATCAGGTGCGGATCGTCGGCCGAGGGAAGCGGCGGCAGCAGGCCAGAGTCATGGTCGGTCGCCAGCAGCTCCGCCAGCGAGAGCGCCCCGTCGCCGGGTTCACCGCGTACGACCACCCGGAACCGCAGGCTGCTCGCGGACGCCGCCACCTCGCTCGCCATCGCGGCGTGGTCGAAACGCCGGAACTCCCCGCAGGTGATGAGGGCGACGGCACCGGAGTTCTCGACCATGAACCCGACCTCGTCGGCGCGGTAGATCACGACGACGGGGATCATGACGGCGCCCAGCCGGGCACAGGCGGCATAGATCAGGAAGTACTCGTGCCAGTTCGGAAGTTGTACGGCCACCCGGTCCCCCGGCTCCACGCCGTGTTCTGCCAGCGCGGCAGCCAGGTTCCACGCCTGGTCCCGGAACTCGCCGTACGTCAGCTGTGCGGTGCCGTCGGACACGTACGGACGATCCGGGTCGTCGTCGGCCCATCGGTCTATCACCGTCGCCAGGGTGTCGTCGCCCCAGTAGCCGGCGGCCCGGTATTCGGCGGAGCGGCTCAGCTGGTCAGAGGTGGAGTTCATGAAGCCTCCTCGGAGGACGGGATACGCGGCAGCGGCGAGCCGCCGCCCAGCAGCTTGCGGAGTTCGGCCACGGCGTCGATGCCGGCCTCGTCGCCGCCGGCAAAGGGGATGAAGTTCAGCGTGGTACAGCCGGCCTCGATGAACGGCGCGACGAACTCGGCCACCTCGTCGACCGTGCCGTACGGGATGTAGCGCTCGAACTTGTCGAACGGGGTGCGGTACAGGCCCTCCATCGCGGGCGCGACCCGGTCGCGCGCCTGAGCCCGGTCGGCGCCGAAGCCGCACCAGAAGGTCATGCCGTGCTTCCAGTCCACCTCCCCGCGCCCCGCGTCCGCGCCATGTCCCTCGACGGCGTCGATCGCCTCGGCACAGCGCGTGGCCGAAGTCCAGATGCCGAGCCAGCCGTCACCCAGGCGACCCGCCCGTCGCAGTGCCGCCTCGGAACGGCCGCCCACCACCAGCGGGATCGGCTGCTCCGGTGCGGGCCGCAGCTTGGCCTGGTCCAGAGAGAAGAACTCGCCTTCGTACGTGACGGTCTCGCCGGCCAGCAGCCGCCGGACGATGCCGAGCGACTCGTCCATCCGGCGCCCCCGGGTCCTGGGGTCCACGCCGCAGGCGATGACCTCCCGCCGGTCGTCGCCGCCGATGCCGAGACCGAGTGAGAGCCGGCCGGGTGCGAACTGCGCCACCGTGAGAATCTGGCGGGCCACCAGCAGCGGGTGCCGCAGCACCAGCAGATAGACGGCCAGGTAGACGTCGAGCTCGTCGCTGGCGGTCACCACCGACGCCGCATCGGTCAGGCCGTCGTTGCCGACTCCACCGTGGAACATCACGTGGTCGCCGACCATCACGTGGTCGATCCCGGCTTCTGCCATGCGGCGGAACAGCCGAGCGCGGTGACTCATCAGCGCCTGGCCCGTCCTGACGGGCTGATCGACCCACAGTTGCGGCATCAGGTTCGCGCCGAACCGCACCCTGCTCATCAGCCGCGCCCGACCGTGTCCCCGCGGCTGAAGAAGGCGTCCCTGCGGTCGACGATCTCGGGGTTGCCCATGATGGAGTAGCCGTACAGGCACTCGATGCGCAGCTGGTCGTCCAGCGGCCGGCCGGCGACCTCGAGGATGGTCTCCTTCGCCGACTCGACCGCGAGCCGAGGGTTGCGCAGGATCTTCGCCGCCATGTCCTCCACGGTGGACATCAACTCCGCCCGCGGGACGACCCGGTTGACCAGATGGCACTGCACCGCCCGCTCCGCGGTGATCGACTCGCCCATCAGCTCGAGCTCCATGGCGATGCCCACGCCACAGGTGTTGACCAGCCGTACGATCCCGCCGTCGGCGAAGTGCATGCCGCGCCGCATGTGGTAGAAGCCGAACTGGGCGTCGTCGGCCGCGACCCGGATGTCGCACGCGAGCGCCAGCTCGATGCCGCCACCGATCACCGACCCGTGGAGTGCGGCGATGATCGGCTTGTTCGTACGATGCAGGCCGCGGGTGATGCCACCGGCAAAGCCGCGTGCCAGCACCCCGCGACCCAGCTCCGGCCCGCTGTTCAGCCAGCCGTCGACATGGGTGGCAAGGTCGGCGCCGCCGCAGAACGCCTGGTCCCCGGCGCCGCTCAGGATCGCCAGTCGTACGTCCGGGTCGTCGCGGAACTCGCTCCAGGCCTCGAAGAGCAGGTCGTCGGTCTCGGTGTCGATGGCGTTGCGCTTCTCCGGGCGATTGAGCGTGACGTACGCGATCTCGCCGCGCTTCTCGTACAGCACCTTGGGCATCGGACTTCCTTTCTGTTCCGTCTTGGATTGCCGGACCGGCCGGTCAGCGGGTGCGCCTCGCCGGCAGCGCCGCGTCGTGGTCCAGGGCGCGGCGGCAGGCGCCGAGCAGGCCCGCCACGAGCGCCGGGTCGGCGTAGTAGGGATCGCCCCCGCCCGTAGTGGTCTTGCGGCGGTTGTACTCGAACAGGACCGCGAGCTTGAACAGCTGGAACGCCTCGTACCACGGCAGTCGGGAAAGGTCTCGGCCAGTCAGGTTGGCGTAGCGTGCCGCGAGCGCCTCCCGCCCGGGAAAGCCGTTCCGCAGCGTCACGGTGGACATCTCCGTCAGGGCGTGCAGCGGCTCCCCGGGTACGGCATAGGTCGCCAGCGTGTACGCCAGGTCCGCGACCGGATCGCCGATCCCGGCCAGCTCCCAGTCGAGCACTCCGAGCACCCGTACGGGCGCGGAGCGGGCAAGCATGACGTTGCCGAACCGGAAGTCGCCGTGCAGCAGCGCCGGCTCGCCCGAAACGGGCGCGGTGACCCGCAGCCGGTCCCGGATCTCGCCGAACGGCGGCGGCAACGTCCCCTCGTCGGCCGCGATCAGGCGAGGCAGCCGGTCCAGTTGGCGTTCCAGAAAACCGTCGGGCCGACCCAGGTCACCCAGGCCGATGCCGCGCCAGTCGACGGTGTGCAGCGCGGCGAGGACGTCGATGAACGCCTTGGCGGCGGCGGATCGCGCCTCGGCGGTGTCCAGCTCCGGGGGCATCGCGTCGGTGACGACCACACCGTCGAGGTGCTCCATGACGTAGCAGGGCACGTCCATCACCTCGCCCTCGTCGGCGACCGCGAGGACCCGGGGGACCGGGACGCCGGTGCCCGCCAGCGCCCGCAGGATGCGCGCCTCGCGCCGTACGTCGTTCGCACCTCTGGGCAGCGGTGGCGGGGGCGGGCGGCGCAGCACGAGCGTCTGCTCGCCGGTAGCGACGGCGTACGTGAGGTTGGAGTGACCGTCGCCGATCCGGCTCACCTGGACGGACCGGTCGCTGAGGTCCTTGTCCCGCAGCCAACTCTCCAGCGCACCGATATCGAACGGGAGCGCCGGGTCGCCGCTGCGGGTTCCGGTCATGTCTCGGTCCTGATCAGCTGCGCGACGTACGAGCCGGGCCACTGCGTCTCGAACTGGCCCCAACCGGCCTCACCGTCGATGCTCGCCCGGCACGCCGCCTCGTTGATCACGGTGTCCGACCCGACCGGAAGCGCGAACGTCCCGTAACGTTCCATCACGAGGTCGGTCTGGCCGCCGAGCTCGTCGAACAGGGTCGCGTGCAGGCTCCGGCTGGTCATGTCGTCGTCGTAGTCGGCGTGGCAGCGCGCATCCACCAGCGCGGCCGGCTTGCCGTCGCGCAGCACATAGCCGTTGACTCCGGTCTCGCCCCGTACCACCCACTGGAACAGGTTGAGTCCGTTGCCCGACGGTGTCTGCGCGACGACCCACTTCCAGTGCTGGGGCATCCGCCAGTTGCGCCGGCCCCACGAGTGGTCGCGGTGCGCGGGCCGGTCGAACGGGATGACCCGATCGCCGAGGCGCAGCTCGCCGCGCGCCCGGCCGGTCTGTTCGAACCGGTTGACCGCCATCCACTGTGGACAGCCCACGGGATTGCGGGTGTAGTCGAACGCGTCGTGGCTGCCCTCGAAGTCATAGGTCAGGTCGAGCGACTCGCCGGCGAAACGCACCTCGGCGGTACGCAGTGGCTCGGGATGCCGCACCCGCAGGCCCGCGACGTTCCAGTCGTCGAAGTCCGCGTCGCCCATCGGTACGCCGTGCTCGACCTCGAACACCAAAGGCTTCGTACCGCGGTCCCAGACGGCGAACACCCGTCCCGCGATGCCTGCCTGGTCGACCCAGGTGTAGACGAACACACCCAGCTCGAGTTCGGGCAGCATCAGGTTGAAGTACAGGCTGTCGCGCCCCTTGACGCCTTCGGCCGGCCGGTGACGAAGATCGTCGGCTTCGCGCAGCACTGTCGATGCCGCTGGCCCAGCGTCAGACATGGAGCACCTCCCAGCACCGCCGTCGACCTGTGATGTCACATAATTGCATCGCGTGATGCACAAACGTATCATCGCAGCGTGCCGATGTCACGACCTAACTGTCGACCGCGTACGGCGGGGTATGTTTCCGCGGTGCAGAACCGTCACCTGCCGGCGATCAAGCCACTCACCGCCCGCTCGGTCGCGCTCAGCACGCTGCTCGGCTACCACCCGCCCGCACTGCCGGTCAGCGCGCTGGTCAGGGTCGGGGGGCTGTTCGGCATCACCGAGCGGGCCACCCGGGTGGCGCTGACGCGGATGGTCGCGGACGGCGATGTCGTGGCGGAAGACGGCGTGTACCGGCTCACCGAACGACTCGTACGACGCCAGCGACAACAGGACGAAGCCAGCTCACCCCGAGCCAAGGACTGGGACGGGAGCTGGGAGATGGCGATCGTCACCACGCCGCTGCGACCCCTGGCCGAGCGGGTCGCGCTGCGCAAGAGCATGGTCCGGAGCCGGCTGGCGGAGCTGCGGGAAGGAGTGTGGATCCGCCCCGACAACCTGGTCCGCCAGCACGATGACACCGTCGCCGAACAGTGCACGTTCTTCCATGCCCGTTACCCGGACCCGCACGACCTGGTCAGCAGGCTGTGGGACATACCAGGCCTGGCACGCGAAGCACGTCGCCTCTGCACCGAGCTCGACCGCGCCAACAGTCTGACCGCCGGATTCATGGTCATCGCCGAGGCCATCCGGCACCTACTGATCGACCCCTGCCTCCCCGCGGAGGTGCTACCCGCGGACTGGCCCGGAGACGAACTCCGCGAGCGGTACGCACGCTTCAACGCCACGTACGCCGATCGCCTCCGCGACTACGGCGAAGGCTGACGGCTCGCATTCCTGCGACACAGTCCCGCGTCCCGGCGACGGCGCCCTCCGCCCGGGCGAATTCAGCCCTGCCCGAAGAGCTTGGCGTACGAGTCGACCCGAAGGTCCGCACCCTTGAGCCGTGCCGTGGTCTCCGCCCCCAAGACACCCGTTGCGGGTGAATAGGTTGCGCCACCGGTGGGCCCCAGCGGCAGCGAGATGCCGGCCGGACCAGGTGTGTACGTGGCAACTTCCCCGTCGCCGGTGACCAGCGTACGAATCGTGGCCGCGACGACTTCCGCGTGCTGACCTGCTGCTTTGGCAGTCTTGGCTTCCGGGATCGCGGTGAGGTCGCCGATGGCGAACACCCGGTCCTGGCCGGGGAGCCGCAACTCGGCGGTGACCTCGAGGTGGCCGTTCGCCTGTCGGGCGGCGGCAAGCTCGCCCGCCAGGTAGTCGGTGGTGGGTACGACCCCGAAGCACCGGAACCAGACGTCGGCGGCGATCTCCCTGCCCGACCCGGTCGTCACCGTGAACGCCATGGCCTCGCCCACGCTGGACGGCGGTTCCTCACGCAGCGAGGTACCGAGAAGCAGTTCGACGCCCAGCGCATCGAGTTGACCCCGCAGTTCGGACCGGAACTCAGGTGGGAAGCCACCGGCGAGAACGTCAGCTGCCGGATCGACCATCGTCACCGCCTTGTCCGGCCAGACGGCCTTGATCTCGCCGGCGAGTTCGAGCCCCACCGGCCCCGCACCGAGCAGGAGGACACGCTCCGCCTGGGCGAGTGCCTTGCGCGCATCGCGCAGCTTTTCCTTGGCGCTCGACCTGTCCTCGGTGTCCAGCTTCGCCGGGAACGGGTACGTCGAACCCGTGGCGAGAACGATGTAGTCAGCGGCAATCCGTGCACCCGAGGCGAGCGTGACGGCACGGGGGTCGACACGCACCGCTCGCTCCTGGACGACCCGCCCCCGGTCGAGCAGCCGGTCGTACGGGAAGAACAGCCGGTCTGCCCACTCGGCGGCAACCAGGCCGCGTAGCGCGGCGACGTTGTGGACGAAGGCGTCGCGTGGCTCGACGAGGACGACGTCGGCCACGTCGTCCAGCGCCCTGGCGACGGCGATGCCGCCGTACCCCCCGCCGACCACCGCAACGGTCACCGTCATACGGACCTCCCAGTTGGCAGTACCTACAGTTCGTATTACGAACCAAATTAGTTCGTGGTACGAACAACTGTCAACTACACTCGGAGCCGTGGAGACAGGCAGCGCAGCGGGGATCGCGACGACCAAGGGTGTCCCGTTCGTCGACGCCCTGGTTCGGCTGTCACATGTGGTGCATCACGTGTTCGCCGAGGTGAGCCGTGACTACGACCTGACGCCGCAGCAGACCCAGTTGCTGTGCCTGCTGACGCAGGGCCCGGTCGGCATGACAGAGCTGAGTCGGCTGATGCACCTCGAGAAGTCCAGCATGACCGGGCTGGTGGACCGGGTTGAGCGACGCGGGCTGATCGCGCGTACCCGCGACTCCCGCGACCGGCGGGCGTGCCAGATCGAGTTGACGGACCCCGGCCTACGGCTCGCCGTCGCGGCCCACGACGACGTACGCGCCCGGCTGCGGACGCTGACCGGCGACCTGTCCGCCGCCGACAAGGAACACCTGGCGTCGGTCATCACGCAGATCCTGGTGGCGCGCTCACGCCGGCCACGCCCGGCGTGAGGTGGACGGCGTCAGGCCGCCAGGGCCGCCAGGTCGCGCCCAGTGGCGTACCGGTAGGACGCGCCGATCACGGTCTTCGCCACCGCAAATTCCTCAGCGGTACGCGGCCCGTACAGCATCACCACGTTCACCGACCGGGAGTAGAGCGGATGCCGTTCGCCCCAGCCCGTGGCGATGAGCGCAGCCTGGTCCTCCGAGGACAGCGCCAGGTGCAGACTGCCGTCGGTGTGCAGGTGGAGGAACTCGGCGTCGAGCCGCGGCGGCAGCAGCACCGCGCCGCCGGGCGGGACGGCACCGTCCGGCAGGAAGAACGCGAGCGATCCAGGTTCGGAGATCTCGCTGCGACGGATCGTCGCGCCGCCGGCCACCAGCTCGTGGGTCATCCAGACCCGCAACTCCGCCCGCAGCTCGTCCGGGCTGTTCTGGCTGAGCTGGATATGAGGCACCGAGGGACCGGTCTGCGGACGGTCTCCCGGGCGTACGGGAAGTGCCGGCAACACCATGATGAATCTCCTCTTCTCACCGGGGGCTTGGGACACGGCGACCTGGTCTTCGTGGCGCCGACCGAGATCTCCCGGATCAAGGGAACCTAACGTCCTGGATACAGCAGGTTCCAAGAGGAAAGTGCCGCAGCGGGCGCGGCGCCCCCTACGCCGTGCCCGCTGCGACCGATGTGCAGTGCCGCCGTAGCTCAGGAAGAGGCGACTCCGGTCGCACCCGGCAGAGCCACCGCCGGCGCCCCCGGTACGCGGCTGCCGAGCGCTTCGTCGTGGATGTCGACCTGGGAAGTCTCCGGCGCGAACTTCAGCGCGACCAGCGTGATCGCCATCATCGCCAGGACGTACGCGGAGACAGCGAGGCTGCCGCCGGTGGCCGATACCAGCTTGATGGCCACGATCGGGGCGATCGCGCCGCCGAAGATGCCGGCGATCTGATAGCCCATGGACGCGCCGGAGTAGCGCAGCCGGGTGCTGAACAGTTCCGCGATGAGTGCCGCCTGGGGGGCGTACATCGCGGCGTGGGCGAGCAGGGCGACGACCACGGCGACGATGATCACCGTCGTGCTCCCGGTGTCGAGCAGCGGGAAGAACGCGAACGCCCAGGCGGCCGCGGCGACGGCTCCGGCGGCGTACACCGGCCTGCGGCCGATCCGGTCGGAGAGCGCACCGAACGCGGGGATGAGCACGAGCTGCAGACCGGAGCCGACCAGCACCGCGGTCAGCGCGACCGTCCGGGGCAGACCGACCGTCTCGGTGACGTACGTGAGCACGTACAGGGCGAAGGTGTAGAAGGCGACATCTGTCCCGATCCGGGCTCCCATCGCGACCAGCAGGCCGCGGGGGTGACGCTGCAGCACCTCCACCAGGGGCATCCGTGACTTCGCGCCCGTGGCCTCGACCTCGGCGAACAGCGGGGATTCGGTGATCGCCAGCCGGACCCACAGCCCCACCAGGATCAGCACCGCGGAGATCAGGAACGGCACCCGCCAGCCCCACTGCAGGAATGCGGCCTCGGGCTGCACCGCGCTCATCACCCACATGACCGCGGCGGCGAGCAGGTTGCCGGCCGGGACACCGACCTGCGGCCAGGCGGCGTTGAGTCCGCGGCGGGCCGGGTCGCCGTGCTCGAGGGACATGATCACCGCGCCGCCCCATTCGCCGCCGAGGCCGAGACCCTGCAGGAACCGGAGACTGACCAGGCAGATCGGAGCCGCGATCCCCCACGTCTGGTACGTCGGCAGCAGACCGACCGCGAAGGTGGCCGCACCCATCAGCACCAGCGTCGCCACGAGCACGTTCTTACGGCCGATGCGGTCACCGAAGTGGCCGAAGAACACGCCACCGAGGGGTCGGGCGACGAACCCCACCGCGTACGTGGCGAAGGCCAGCAGTGTGCCCGTCGCCGGCTCGAAGGTGGGGAAGAACACCGACCCGAAGACCAGGGCGGCCGCCGACCCGTACAGGAAGAAGTCGTACCACTCAAGGGATGTGCCGATGAGACTGGCGATGATCACCCGCAACGCAGACCGGTGCTGCGTGGCGGTTGCTGCTGGTGGGCCAGGGGGGCTTGAAGCCATTACGGCCTCCTCCGGGTTTAGCGAACCATGTGAGTTGAGCCATAGACTAGAGGATTGTAGAACGAAATGGCAATCCTCAAGATGGAAGACAGCCAGGTTGCGGTCACCTGGCTACACCGGGCACCAGACAGCAGAGGAGGTCCACGGTGGTACGAGTGCTGCGGGCCGGTCCCGGCGCCCTGTTGCTGGAGTGCCCCGACACCGCGTCGGTGCAGGCGTGGCACGCGTCGCTGTTCGCGGAACGGGAGGCCGGGCAGCTGGACGCCGTGGAGATCGTGCCGGCGGCGCGGACCGTACTGCTCGACGGAGTCGCCGACCCCGCGGCGCTCGCGGCGAAGCTGACGACGCGGCCGGAGCCGGCACCCGTACCGTCGGGTGTCGGTCCGCTGGTGCAGATCCCGACCGTGTACGACGGGCCGGATCTGGCGGAGGTCGCCGATCTTTGGGACACCGACGTGGCCGGGGTGATCGCGATCCACACCTCGCTGGAGTTCCGGGTGGCGTTCTGCGGCTTCGCGCCCGGGTTCGCGTACCTCACCGGACTGCCCGCTCGGTACCACCTGCCACGTCGGGCCAGCCCTCGTCCGTCGGTGCCCCCCGGGACGGTGGCGCTCGCGGGCGCATTCGCCAGTGTCTATCCGGTGCGGTCGCCGGCCGGCTGGCAGCTGCTCGGGCGTACCGAGGTGAGGTTGTTCGACCTGGCCGCCGAGCCGTCGGCGCCGCTCGTGCCCGGCACCCGGGTCCGGTTCCGCCGGTGCGGACCATGAGGGCACTGGAGGTGCTGCGCGCCGGCCTGCGTACCACCGTGCAGGACGCCGGACGGATCGGTCTGGCGCACCTCGGCATCCCGCGGTCGGGCGCCGCCGACCTCGGTGCGCTGCAACTGGCGAACCGGCTGGTCGGCAACCCGCCGAACCGCGCCGGACTGGAGGTGACACTCTCCGGCTGCGCGTTACGCCCCACCCGCGCGGTCACCATCGCGGTGACGGGCGCCGCCTGCACGGTACGGATCGACGGCCGAGCAGCCGACTGGGGGCTGCCGCTCGCGGTGCCCGCCGGCGCGGCGGTGGAGATCGGCCCGGCGTACCGGGCGCTGCGCAGCTACGTCGCGGTCTCGGGAGGGATCGCGGTCCGGCCGGTGCTGGGGTCCCGCGCCACCGACACCCTGTCCGGACTCGGCCCGGCTCCCGTCACGGACGGCGTGGTGTTGCCGGTCGGTGAGCACCGGGGCCCGCCGCCAGGGGTGGATCTGGCGCCATATCCGCCGCCTCCGTCCCGGCTGACCCTGCGGGTGTGGCTCGGTCCCCGGGACGACTGGTTCACCGACGCCGCGGTCACCACCTTCTTCCACACCGAGTACGCGATCTCGCCGCTGACCGATCGCATCGCGGCCCGGTTGACCGGAGCGGCGCTGCAGCGGGCGGCCGACGGCGAGATCGCCAGCGAAGGTGTGGTGCTCGGTGCCGTACAGGTGCCGGCGGACGGCCTTCCGTTGATCTTCCTGATCGACCACCCCACGACCGGCGGCTACCCGGTCATCGGCGTGGTGGACCCGGCCGACCTGCCCGCCGTGACCCAGGCACGCCCGGGAACCCCCGTACGTTTCGCCGCCGTACGCCAGCCGTAGCGGCCGTGGCGCATCGGACCGTAACGGGCAGATGCACGGGCGAAGTGTTCCTCTGGTTTTCGTTGAACAATCCTGCGATACTTCAATAAGTCTCGGCCGGGAGGGCAAAATGATCGACCTGAACAGTGACCTCGCAGAGGGCTTCGGTCCCTGGCGACTCGGCGACGACAGCGCGCTGCTGCGCATCGTGAGCAGCGCGAACGTCGCGTGCGGGTTCCACGCCGGAGATCCCACCGGGATGCGGCGGACCTGCGACCTGGCCGGCGTGCGGGGTGTCGCGGTCGGCGCGCATGTCGGGTACCGCGACCTCGCCGGCTTCGGGCGCCGCCGGATCGACTGCGATCCGGGCGAGCTGGCTGACGAGGTGCTCTACCAGATCTCGGCGCTGGACGGGTTCGCCCGGCGGGCCGGCACGGCGGTCTCGTACGTCAAGCCGCACGGCGCGCTCTACCACACCGCGTGGCACAACGAGCGTCAGGCGGGCGCGGTGGTGTCCGCGGTCGCGGCGTACGGCGGCGGGATCGGCGTACTCGGGCCTCCGGGGTCGGCGTTGCTCCGGATCGCCGCGCGGGCCGGCCTGCGCTGCGTGACGGAGGGCTTCGCGGACCGGCGCTACACCGCGGACGGCACCCTGGTTCCCCGCGGTCACCGGGATGCGCTGCTGACCGATCCCGAGGCCGCCGCCGAGCAGGCGATCCGGCTCGCCGTCGACCAGGAGGTCCTGGCGGTCGACGGGACGGTGCTCCCGATGCCGGTCGAGTCGCTGTGCGTACACGGGGACAGTCCCGGTGCGGTGGCCCTCGCGGAGGGCGTACGGACGGGCCTGGTCCATGCCGGTGTCCCGATCAGATCATTCACGACGAGCCCTGCGAGGTGCTCCGATGTGTGACGTCCCGCGATTCTTGTACGCCCAGGGGAAACACGGCTGGATCTGGCGCCTGATGATCCATCACCCCACCGGTTGCGACGTGCTGGCGCGCAGTGCCCGCTACTACCCCGACGAGGCGGCGTGCCGTGCCAGCTCTCACCACCTCACGGAGCTGCGCCCGGACCGGATCCACGCGCTGCAGTCCGACGACGGTACGTGGGGATGGCGCGGCTACGACCCCGGCGGCGAGGTCGCGTTCGTCTCCCCCACGACCTTCCCCACCGCCCGGCACTGCCAGCTGGAAATCGTACGGCTGCGGGCCGTGGTGGAGAACGGCATGATCGACAGGCTGTACCGGGGCCACCAGTGATTTGGATGGATTGTTCAAATGTCCACCGGCTCTGTATTCTTTGATCATGACCTCGTCCCGCGAGTGGTCGGACCGCCTGGCGGCCGACCGCGTAGCACTCGACCGCGGCAGCACCACCGAGCGGGTCACGGACGTGCTTCGTACGCGTATCACCGAAGGCATGTTCGCGCCGGGCACCCGGCTGTCGGAGGACGGACTGACGGTCGCCCTCGGGGTGTCGCGGAACACGCTGCGGGAGGCGTTCCGGCTGCTGTCCCACGAGCGGCTGCTGGTCCACGAACTCAACCGCGGTGTCTTCGTACGGATGCTGCCGGCCGACGACGTGGCGGACCTGTACCGGCTGCGTCGCATCCTGGAGCTGGCAGCCGTCGACGCTGCCGCTGACGCGCCGCCGGAGGCGCTCGACCAGGTGCGCCAGGCGCTCAGCGAGGCCGAGTCGGCCGCGGCCGAGGACCGGTGGATGGATGTCGGTACCGCCAACATGCATTTTCACCGGGCCCTGGTCGGCCTTGCCGGAAGTCCCCGGATGGACGAGGCGATCCGGCAGCTGCTCGCCGAACTGCGGCTCGTCTTCCACGTCATGGAGCCGCCCCGCGAGTTCCACGAGCCGTACGTCCGGGAGAACCGCCGGATCTACCACCTGTTGGCGGCCGGTGACATCGCCGGCGCCAGGGCGGCCCTCGCCGACTATCTCGACCTGGCCGAGAAGCAGCTCGTCGAGGCGTACTCCGAACGGGCGGCTGCCGTAGACACCGCGACCAGGCGCGGCGCCCGGCGCCGGTGAGCCCCGCTAGCCACGGCCCGGCGCGTCGGCGGCCGGCCACACGATCTCCCGGCTGGCGACATCGCGCGGGTACACCACCTGCCACTCGCCGCCGAGGTACTGCTCGATCACGCCGCGGGCTCCGGAGTTCTGGTGGTTGTCGTCGAACTTCACCCCGTCCCAGGGCACGATCAGATCACGTCCCGCGATGTCGGTGTTCTGTAACGCGGACCGGATCTGGTCCGGGTCCGGCGTACCGGCCTCGTTGACGGCGAGGGCGAGGGTCATCACCGCGGTGAAGGCGCGCGCCGAGTTCTCCGTCATCGGGTCGCCGAACTTCTGCTGGAACAGCTCGGCGATCCGCTTCGCGGTCGGGTTGCGCGCGGCGATCTGCGGCGACCAGGAGGTACGGCGTACCAGGCCTTCGGCGTTGGCCCGGTGCTCCCTGCCGGCGATGAACCTCGGGTCCGAGAATCCGGCGCCGTAGCCCATCACCGCCGGCGGAAGGTAGTCCAGCTGGTCGAAGGCCCGCTGCAGCAACAGCGAATCGGTGATGTACGACAGGACGAACAGCACGTCCGGATCCGCCGCACGGACCTGCCGCACGTACGGCGTGAGGTCGGTGGTCTGGGCGTCGTAACCGACGTCGAGCGCCACCCGGAGGCCGAACTCCGTCGCGAGTTCCGTGGTCACCCGGGCGCCGTCGCTGCCGTACTGGTCGGTGGTGTGCAGGATCGCGATGCTGGAGACCCTCTCGCCGGCGCCCTGGCGTTCCTTGATCAGCGAGAAGAACGGCTGCCCGAACGTCAGGTCGCTCGGTCCGGTACGGAAGAAGTAGTCCAGACCGCGGCTGGTGAGCTCGGTGGACGAGGAGTCGCCGTTCACGAACGGCACTTTCAACCGCTCGGCACGCTCGCTCGCGGTCTTCGTCACCGCCGACTGGTACGCCCCGGTCAGCGCGACCACGCGCTCGTCGGTCACCAGCCGCTCCACCTCGCGGGCTCCGGTGTCCGGATCGCCCTTGGTGTCGGCGAAGACCAGCCGGAGCTTCGCGTTGCCGAGCCTGGGCAGACCTCTGGCGCGCGCCAACGGCAGGGAGATGCCGGAGTGCTCGCCGTTGACGATCTCGGCCGCGAGCTCGGCACCGTGGCGCGCGTCCAGGCCGGTGGTGGCGTTCGCGCCGGACGTCGGGTCCAGGACACCGATCTTGACGTACGGGAGACCCGGCTCCGGCCTGTCCCCCGACGTGGTGCACCCGGACACCGACCCGAGCGCCACCAGCGCGACACCTGCGGCCGACCGCCACGCCCGCTGCCCGGTCATCACGGGTGCACCTCGTTGCCCGCCGCGTGCAGTTCGTGGCGCAGCTCGGGGGTGAGCAGATGGCCGACCCGGGTGACCAGCCGGCCCATCTCGTACCCGATCGTGCCCAGGTTGCACGGCCGGGCCGCGAGCACCACCAGGATCGAGCCGTCGCTGATCGCGGTGAGGAACACGATGCCCGACTCCATCTCGACCATGGTCTGGTTCACGTCTCCGCCTTCCAGACAGGTGGCGGTGCCGATCGCCAGACCCCACAGGCCGGACGTGATCGCGGACAGCTGATACGCGGGCTCTGCCGGCAGCGTGTCCGACCGGGCGAGGAGCAGTCCGTCCGAGGAGATCACCGCGGCGTGCGCCACGCCGGCGACCTCCTGGGCGAACCGGTTGACCAGCCAGCTCACGTTCCGCGCTGCGGCACTGTCGGACATCACCGATCCTCCTGGCGTTGCGGCGGCGCTCCGGGCTCCGGTCGCGGCTCGACGTCGTCCAGCGGCTCGTGGTCGCGGCCGTGCAGGTAGCTGTCGTAGTAGGTCGAGAGCATCGATCGCACGGCGTCGGGCCCGCGACCCGCGCGAGCAGCCGGCCGGTGTGCCGGCCCGTGGCCGTTGCGAGTCTCGGGAAGCGATCCGGAGATCAGATTGGCGAGCGGTTCGCGTACCGGCAGCCCGGAACCGTTGACGCGGTGGTAGGACGGCTGGCCGGCAGCGGCTCGCCAGGCAGCGTCGGCGGACTGCGGCCAGCGCGGCTCGGCAGGCGCGGGAACAGCGGGAGGCCCGGCAGATCCCGGATCCGGGGCGGAGTCCGGTGACGGTCGCGGCCCGGGTGCCGGCGGATGACCGGAGTTCACGGCTCGGGGTGCAGTGGACAGGCCGAACCGCGTCACGTTGGCACGCAGCCTGCCGTACAGCGAGTCGGCCATGGTCGGGTGGTCCGGGACAGGCGGTGTCTCGTCGGGCGGCACGAAGCTGAACCACGGCGACCTCGAGGTGACCGCGGGCGAATCCTCCGGCTGCGGCGCGACAGCCGCGGACGGTTCGGCGGCGCCCGCCCGGCCGGCCGGCAGCGCAGCGGGCGTCACGCCGGTCAGCAGCGAGGCCGGAAGCACCACCCGGGCGGTCAGGCCGACCTCGGCATGCCGTAGCAACTCCACCCGGATCCGGTGCTTCGACGCGATCCGCGCCACCACGAACAGACCCATCCGCCGTACGACGTCGGCGTCGATCACCGCGGGCGAGGAGAGTCGCTGGTTGGTGGCGCGAAGTTCTTCCGGGCTCATGCCGACGCCCCGGTCCGCGATCTCGATCAGTACGCCACCCGGGCGGGGCATGGTCCCGCACGAGACCATCACCTCGGTCTCCGGCGGCGAGTACACCGTCGCGTTCTCCAGCAATTCGACCAGCAGATGGACCACGTCGTTGACCGCGTAGCCGGCGAGCAGCAGCTCCGGGAACACCCCGCGGGTGATCCGCCGGTACTGTTCGACCTCCCCGACGGCCGCCATGACCACGTCGGAGATCACCGTCGCCGGGTTGTCGTGCCGCCCCGACGGGGCGCCGGCGAGCACCGAAAGACTGTCGTGGGTACGGCGCATCCGGGTCGCCAGGTGGTCCAGCTTGAACAGGTTCTCGAGCTGGTCCGGGTTCTCCTCGTCGCCTTCGAGTTCGTCGATGAGCCGAAGCTGGCGTTCGACGAGCCCCTGGCCGCGCCGCGACAGACCCACGAGCATCGAGTTCACGCTCTGGTGCAGTGACACCTGGTCCGCCGCCAGGCGTACGGTCGCGCGGTTGACCTCGTCGAACGCCCGCGCCACCTCGCCGATCTCGTCGGACGAGTCGATGCCGGTCGGCTGGGCCGCCGCGTCGCCGAGTTCCGTGGTGTCGGGCCGGCGCAGCCGTTCCATCAGCTCGGGTAATCGTCGATTGGCCGTATCGAGCGCCGAGGTGCGCAGCACCCGCATCGGACGGGTCATCGTACGCACCATGACGACGAGTGCGAGGGTCGTCAGGACGAGCACCGTGAGCAGCTGGGACGCCGAGACGACCGCGGCGTCGTACGACCTGGACCGGAGGTCGCCGGCGAGCGACACCACCGTGTCGAGCAACCGCAGCTCGACGCGCCGCATCAGGTCGATCTTCCTGCTCTGGCTGTCGAACCACTGCCGTGCGGAGAGGTCGAGGGACACGCTCCGATGCCGCCGGATCGCGGCGTCCTGGATCAGCTTCGCCCTGCCGACCGCGTCGCCGCGTACCAGGTCGGCGTACCGGGCGAGCGTGTCCGGATCGGCGATGGCGCGGAACCGGTCGATCGCTGTCTGCTCGCGGGCGATCGCACCGACGTACTCCTCGAACTCCCCGACCGCGAACACACCGGCGTCCGGGCCTGAGCCGGATTCCAGTACGCCGTACAGCCCGGCGCGGACCTGGCTGCCGTACTCCTTGGCGAGGGAGAAGGCGCCGAGCATCTCGACCGCCGCGGTCAGACCGTGGTCGTCGGTCTGCTGCGCGATGCTGAGGTTCACGTCGAGCAGCGCCCGGATCATCGACGAGTACTGGGCGAGGATCGAGCTGCGCGTGAGGCTGGCGTTGTCGGCGGCCGAGCGCAGGTCGTCGCGGGCGGCGAGCTCACCGTTGACCCGGTGCACTCTGCGGAGCAGTTCGGCACCGTGTGCGCGGGTGATGCCGGCGGCGCCCCGGCGGTAGGACCGCACGGCGCTGTCGACCGTGTGGCGCTGCCGCTTCAGCGCTGGGCCGCCGCGCTCGCGGCTGCTGGCGAGATAGCCGGCGGAGAGGTCGCGTTCCAGTTGGACCTCGTGGACGAGCGCCGCGACACCGCGAGCCAGCGAGGCGGCCTGCGCTATCCGGGCGTAGGTCCCCGCCTGGCCGACCAACGACGTGATGCCCGTTCCGGCCAGTGCGGCGGTAGCGATCGTCGGCACGAGTACGGCCGCGGCCAGCTTCGATCGCACCCGCCAGTCGCGCAGTCGGCGTACGCGGTGCAGCACCGGCTGGACGAGCACCTGCCGCATGGGCAGCCGTACCTGCCGCGCCCGATGCGACGACCGGATCCGGTCGCCCGGTGAAAGTGAGGGTGAGCGTCCGGCCCTGAAACCCAGCTGGCGGCGGCTCACGTGCCCATCTCCTCGGCTATCGACGATCGATTGCCCGAAGATCTCGCGATCTCCGCACGGAGACACACATTAGCGGATCGTTGAACGATCCAGCAACCACCTCCGCTGCCTTAGGAACTTGATCGCATCCGGAACGTTGTTGCTGGTTGAGGCGATAATTGTTCGACAATTCAGCGATAGCTGACCCCTAGCCGGCACGCACGCACGGCGTCATTGCAGCGCCACGTACTCCATATGACGGTCCCTACGAACCGTCGCGAAACGCAGCGGGTGGAGCCAGACGTGCCTGGCTCCACCCGCTGCTTCTGGCGGGTTCTCAGGTGGTCTTGGTGAGTTCCTCCCTGACGATGGCGGCGCCGTCGGCGAGAGCCCGCAGCTTGCTCGCCGCGATCATGCGCGGCAGGTTGATCAGGCCGCAGTCGGTGGACAGCCCGACCCGCTCGGCCGGTACGAACTCGAGCACCTGGCGGATCCGGTCCGCCACCTCGTCCGCGGTCTCGGTGACCGTGCTCTTGACGTCGATGATGCCGGCCACGAAGTCCTTCGACCATTCGTGGTCGACCAGCGGCTTGAGGTCGTCCGGTCCGGTACGGCCGACCTCGTAGTTCAGCGCGTCGATCCCGGCGCCGAGCACCTGGGGGAAGATCGGCTGGGCGCGCTGCGGCGCCGGCGCGTTGCTGGGCCGGTGGTCGAGCACCCAGGCGCCGAACTCGCGATCCTCTTCGTCCGGGAAGTACCCCGGCGTACCGGAGTAGTTGCCCCAGCAGGTGTGCACCCAGAACTGGCAGCCGGCGCCCTCCATCGCCGTGTTGAGCACCTCGATCTCCCAGTCGCCCATGCCGTACGGCCAGACGAACTCGTCGAGTTGCACGATGTCGCAGCCGGCGTCGGCGAGTTCCTTGAAGTCCTCGTTGTACGCCTTGGCGATGGCGAGGCCGAGTTCCTTGGTCTCCTTGTAGAACTGGTTGTTGGTCGCCGCGGCCAGCACCTGGATCCCGGTGTACGAGATCTTCACCGGCTTCTTCGTCGCCTTGCGTACGGCCCGGAGCGTGGCGAGGTGGAACGGGTGCTCGCGGCGTACTTCACCGACGCAGGTGGGTGCGTAGAGCGTGGAGTAGATCGGCAGGCCGATCGGGGGACCGGACAGCTTGTACCCGGTCATCCGCTCGACGTAGTGGTAGAGGATCTGCCCGTACGGGGAGTCGCCCCCGTACACCCGGCCGTCGCTGATCACGTCGAGGCCGGCAGATTCCTGGTCGTGGACGATCGCGCCGACCGCGTCGTCGAACGCTTCCCGGCTGATCGCGTCGTACACGAACTCACCCTTGGGGTACGTGGCGAATCCGCGCCCGTCGTACCAGCGGGGATTCGGATAGTTGCCCACCATGGCGGTGGGGAGCAACACCTGTTGAGATCCGACTCGCATCGGTGCCCCTCTCATCGGCAGGCCCAGTGGCCCCCGGGTCGTGACAGTGGCTGATGTCTCGAACGCTACGGAGAGCGGCCGATCGTTTCTCCGGTGTGACGGGGCGAATCCGAGGGCCGTTCTCTGTCCTGCGGGGTCGGGCTCTCGTCCTGGGAGGACGAATCAGCGAGCAGAATTCGCCAGTCCACCGCGACACAGCCGGCGCCGTCGGCGAGCACCGGGTTCAGATCCAGTTCAGCGATTCCGGGTACGGCTACCAGCAGGTCACCGACCCCGCAGACCACGGCGGCCAGCGCGTCCAGGTCGACGGGCTCGGCACCTCGGGCTCCGGTCAGCACGGCGCGACCACGCAGCCGCTCCAGCAGCCGGCGGGCGTCGCCGTGGCGCAGTGGCGCGACGGCGAGCGCGACGTCGTCGAGGGCCGCCACGTACACCCCGCCGAGTCCCACCATCACGGTCGGCCCGAACTGCGGGTCGCGGATCCCCCCGACGACCACCTCGACGCCGGTGGCCTGCGCCTGCAGCAGCACCCTGGCACCGGTGGCCAGGCCGAGCAGGTCCGCGACCGCCGCCCGGAGCTGCTGCGCGTCCCCGAGTCCCAGGCGTACCCCTTGGACGTCGCTCTTGTGCACCAGATCCGGGTGTACCACCTTGGCCACGACGGGGTAGCCGAGTCTCGCCGCGGCGGCCTCGGCCTCGGCCACACCGGCGCAGGTGCGTCCCGGCACCGTCGGGATCCCCGCGGCGGCAAGCAACCGGGCGGCGGCGGAGACGTCCAGCCAGCCGTCTGCCGGCGCAGCGAGATCCGGGATCGACGCGTCCGCCGCGGCGGACGACGGCTGCCGGGCCGAGATCGGAGGCCGGCCGCGGCCCGGCGCATCCGGGCGGCGGCGCGGCGGGTCACCGCCGAGCTCGGCGGACCCGGACGAACCAGTACGGAGGGCGCCGTAGCGTGCGGCGTGGCCCACGGCCCGGGCGGTGCGTTCGGGCCACTCGAAGCACGGCACGCCCGCTTCCTGCAGCGGTCGTGAATGGGATCGCGACGACCGCGGCGCGACCCAGCACACGTACACCGGGACCTGGACCCGGTCGGCCCGCAACCGGTCCACCGCGTCGCGGATCGCGACTGCCACCGCGTCGACCGCGGACCGCTGCAGCAGTACGGGCACCACCGCGTCGACCTCGCCGGAGCGGGCCAGGCGCTCCACCAGCAGCGGATACAGCTCGGTGAACCGGGGCCACACCGGCGTGATGTCGACCGGGTTGTACGGGCTCGCGAACGGCGGCAGCAGGTCGGTCAGCTCCCGCCGCAACCCGTCCGACAGCTCGGGCACCTCGAGCCCCTCGTCGGCGAGCAGGTCGGCCAGCTCGACCCCGGTGCCACCCGAGTTGGTGATGATGCCGATCCGCCTCCCGGCGGGTGGCGGCTGGCAGTCCAGGGCACGCGCCACGTCCATCATCTCCAGGCCGGAGCGGGTCAGGATGACACCCGCCTGGTCGAACGCGGCCCGCCACACGCGTTCGGCGCCGGCGAGACCGGCAGTGTGCGACCGGGCGGCCCGTACGCCGGCCGGCGATCGGCCGGTCTTGGCCACGATCACCGGCTTGCGAGGGGTGACGCGACGTGCCTGCTCGAAGAACCCGCGCCCGTCGGCCAGCGATTCGAGAAAGAAGCAGAGGGTACGGCTCGCCGGATCGTCGCCCAGGTAGCCCAACAGCTCGGCGTCGGTGATGTCGGCCTTGTTCCCGGAGGCGTACACCTTGGCGAAGCGCAGTTGCTCGTCGAGTCCGAGGGAGTGGACGGCCATGCCGTACGCCCCGGACTGGGTGACGAGGCTGATGCCGCCGCCACCGGACGGGGTTCCGGTGGACAGGGAGGCGTTGAGCGGCAGGTCGCAGTTCTGGACGCCGAAGCAGTTGGGCCCGACGATCCGTACGCCGCCGGCGCGTGCCGCGGCCGTCACCTCGGCCTGAAGCCGGGCACCGGACGGTCCGGTTTCGGCGAAGCCGCCGCTGATCACCACCGCCGCCGGGACCCCCTTGGCGGCCGCGTCGCGGATCACCGCGGGCACGCCGGGCGCCGGGACGACGACCACCGCGAGGTCGATCTCGCCGGGCACCGCCGACAGGGACGGGTACGCCTTGCGACCGGCGATCACCTCCGCCGAGCGGGTGACCGGCACCAGCTCGCCGGGGAAGCTCTCGAGGTTGCGCCACAGCAGTTCGCCGGTCTTGCCGGGCTGGTCCGACGCCCCGACCAGTGCGACGCGGCGGGGCCGGAACACCGCGTCCAGGGCGTCGTTCAGCAGGCGCATCCCGTGCCCTCGAGGTGGGTGAACGTACGCCGCAGCTCCTGCGGTGCGAACTCCGAGCGCCGTACGCCGAGCGGGTCGACCGCCCGCAGCGCGGCGAGCTCCGCAGGGCTCGGCAGCGGCACGGTACGAAGCTCCCCCGCCACCGCGAACTCGAAGCCGGTCGCCGACGTGACCTCGTCGAGGGTCACGTCGGGGAACAGCTGGCGGAGCCGGGCGCGGCCGTCGGAGTCGTAGTCGAAGACCCCGAGCTCGGTCACCAGCCACTCGGGCCCGCCACCGGTGAATCCCAGTTCGGCGCGGGTGCCCGCCGCCGTACGGTGGCCCATGTCGGTGACGAAGTCGCACCGCTGGACCAGGGTGCGGCCCGACCGGTGCCGGGTCGTCCACAGTGACAGGTGCCGGATCGTGGCGGCGAGATTGCACCCACCGCCGCCGCCACCGAGCTTGACCTTGGGCCGGTCGAGGGGCCCGATGGCGGTCACGTTGGTGTTGCCGTACGGGTCGATCTGGCCGCCGGAGAGGAACATCCGGTCGACGTCGCCCCGGATCGCGGCGTCGAAGAACTCCTCGAACCGCATCCGGTAGGTCGCGCCCCGCTGCAGGCTGAGGTCGTTACCGGTCGGCGGGACGAACGGCGGGTCGGGGTTCACCGCGTACGTGGCGCCCTCGACCAGCAGCATGTCCCGGGCGTGGCTGTGCCGGGCGACGTGCATGGCGACCTGGGCGCAGGGGCTGCCGAAGCCGTGGAACACCACCTCGCGGTCGCGGATCGTACGGGCGAGGGCGACCACGAACCACTCGTCGATCGAGAACGTCATGCCCGCTGCGCGGGACTCCGTCGTTGCCTGGCTCATCCGAACAGCTCCTTCCAGGCGGCCGTGGAATCCGACCAGCGCCCCAGGGCGGCGAGCCGCTCCTCGCCGACGACCTTGCGGTACGCCTCCTCGGTCGGCACTCCGGTGACGTACCGGTCGAGGTAGCCGGCCAGGTCGGGGCCGCCGGCGGTCGCCGCGGCCACGTACTCCGCGAGGTGCGGCCGGTCGTACGCGTAGCCGGGGTAGCAGGAGCTGGGGTGCGCGCCGTACGGCACCTCGGCGACGGCGGTCACCAGGTGGGCGGGAATGGTGACGCCCGCTTCGGCCACCTCGTCGGTGGACGCGATCCGGTCCACGGTGGCGACCACGGCGGCCGAGGCGGCGGCGAACCGCTCGTCCAGCACGTACGGCTGGTCGAGATGGAGGTTGCCCCGCCTGTCCCCCAGTGGGGCGTGGATCAGGGCGACGTCGGGCCGCAGCGGCGGGACCGCGACCAGGACCTCGCCGGTGAACGGGCAGGTGACCTCGGCGTACTCGGGGTGCAGGCGCCGGATGTCGGAGCCCTTCACGCCGCGTACCGGCAGGAAGGGGACTCCGAACTCCGCGGCCCGCAGTTGCGTGAGCACGGTGACGCAGCAGCTCTCCCGGATCTCCACCGCGCCGGTCTCCGCCGCGCGCCGGAACGCCGGGGCGAGTCCGAGGTCCTGCTCGAAACCGACGTAGCTCTCCTCGCACACGGCGATCGCACCAGCGGCGACCAACAGGTCGACGTCGATGCTGTGCGCGGAGCCCACCACGTGCAGGTCGCGGCGGCGGTGCCGGATCAGCTCACGTACCAGGGCCATCGGCAGCCGGGCGGACAGCCCGCCGCCCAGCGCGACCAGGGCGCCGTCGGCGACCGTACGCGCGGCCTGGTCGAGGTCGACGCGCTTGTCGGTGTCGAGTCGGAACGACATGGGGCCTCCTACTGAGCGGTCATGCCGCCGTCGGCGGTGACGATCGATCCGGTGAGGAACGAGGCGTCGTCGCTGACGAGGAACAGGGCGACCCGGGCGATCTCCTCCGGGGTGCCGAGCCGCCCGATGGGGTATTTCAGCAGCGTCTTGGCCAGCCCCGCCTCGAGGTCGCCGCCGCCTCTGGCCCGCAGCATCGGCTCCATCAATGGCGTGTAGACCGTGCCCGGGCAGATCGCGTTGACCCGGATCCGGTGCGTGGCGAGGTCGACCGCCATCGACCGGGTGAGCGCGACGACCGCACCCTTGGCGGCGCAGTACGCCGCGAAGTTCGGTACGCCGACCAGCCCGGCCACCGAGCCCTGGTTGACGATCGCGCCGCCGCCGGCCTCGACCAGGTGGGGCACCGCCGCGCGGGAGCACAGGAAGGTGCCTTTCGCGTTGACCGCGAAGCACCGGTCCCAGTCGTCCTCGGCGGCGTCGGCGACCGAGCCGCTGCTGTCGACTCCGGCGTTGTTGTAGAGGATGTCGAGCCGGCCCAACTCGGCGACCGTACGGGTCGTCGCCTCCTCCACCTCCGCTGCGTCGGCGACGTTGGCGCGGATCGCGACGGCGCGGCCGCCGGTGGCGACGATCTTGGCGGTGGTCTCCTCGGCGGCGTCGGCACGCAGGTCGACCACGGCCACCGCGGCGCCCTCGTCGGCGAACAGTTCGGCCGCGGCCCGTCCGATGCCGGAGCCGGCGCCGGTCACCAGCGCCACCCGCCCGTCCAACCTTCCGGTCATGATCCGTCCTCTCCTGTCAGGGTTGTGGTCACAGCGCGGTCCAGCCGCCGTCGACCGCCAGGGCGTGGCCGGTGAGGTAGCTGAGCCGGTCCGAGGCGAGCAGCGAGATGGCGTCGGCCACGTCTTCGGGCTGGGCGACGCGGCCCAGCGGGATCTTCGCCTCCACCTCGGCGCGCAGCTCCGGTACGTCCAGCCGCCACTGCGTCATGGGAGTGGCGACCATGCCGGGGCAGACCGCGTTGGCGCGGATCCCGTACGCCGCGTAGTCGACGGCGAGGGACTTGGTGAACAACACCGCCGCGCCCTTGGAGGTGGTGTACGCGGACCGGCCGGGGAACGCCACCAGCCCGGCGACCGACGCCACCGTGATCACGTGGCCGGACCGTTGGCCCAGCATGGTCGGCAGTGCGGCGCGGGTGCACAGGAACGGGCCCCGTACGTTGACCGCGACCACCCGGTCCCACTCCTCGACCGGCGTCCGGTGGCAGACCGTCGCCTCGGCCGATCCGGTGATGCCGGCGTTGTTCACCAGCACGTCGACGCGCCCGAAGACGTCGACGATCCGCTGGAACGCCCGCTCCACATCGTCGTGGTCGGTCACGTCGGCCCGCAGGACGAGGTCGGCGTTGCCGCCCGCCGCGTCCGCGACGTCGAGTACGGCGACCCGGAAACCGTCGCCGGCCAACTGCTTCGTGGTGGCCAGCCCGATGCCCGACGCGCCACCGGTCACCACCGCGACCCGCTGCTGATCGGCCATGGCCTACACCTCCGCCGCCTCGGGCACCGGCGTGGCGACCGCGGGCGGGGTGGCGGCGACCGCCGCGTTCGCCGCGAGCAGGACCGGTTCGTAGACCGGGGCGTACGGCGGGGCGTACGACAGGTCCAGGTCCGCGAGATCGGCGACGTCGAAGCCGGCCTGCAACGCGACGGCGACCACGTCGACCCGTTTGGCGACCCCTTCGCCACGGCCCACGAACTGCGCGCCGAGCAACCGCCCGCCGATCTCGTGGACCAGCCGTACGGTCACCGGCTCGCTGCCCGGGTAGTACTTCGCGCGGGACCGGCCGACCGCGTCGGTGGCGACGGCGGGCAGCCCCTCCGCCAGGGCCTCGGCGAGCGTCAGCCCGGTGCGGGCGACCGCGAGGTCGAACACCTTGACCACCGCGGTGCCGACGATCCCGGGGAAGCTGGCGTCGCCGCCGGCGGCGACCGTACCCGCGACTCTTCCGGTCTTGTTGGCGGCGGGGCCCAGTGGGACGAACGTCGGCCGGCCGGTCAGCAGGTGGTGCGGCGCGATGCAGTCGCCGGCGGCGTACACGCCGGGCAGTGACGTACGCATCCGGTCGTTGACGAGTAGCGCCCCGCCCGGTCCGGTGGCCGCACCCGCCGCGGCGGCCACGCTGGTCGCGGCCCGTACGCCGGCGGCCACGATCACGACGTCGACCGTCAGCGCCGTACCGTCGACCGTCGCCTCGAGACCGTCGGCGGTACGCCGTACGCCCTGCAGCCGGGCGCCCAGTCGCAGGTCCACGCCGTTGCGGCGTACCTCCTCCTCGACCAGGGCGGCGACGGGCGGGTCGAGGTTGGCCATCACGCCGGGCAGCGCCTCGGCGACGACCACGGTCACGCCGCGGGCGGCCAGCGCGTCGGCCATCTCCAAGCCGATGTAGCCGGCCCCCACGACGAGCGCCCGGCCCACGTGCCCGGCGTCGAGCAGGCTGCGCAGCCTGATGGCGTCCTCCAACGTGCGTACGGTGAACACCCGCTCGTCGTCGAGCCCCGGGATCGGCGGCGTCGACGGAGCCCCGCCGGCCGCCACCACCAGCCGGCGGTACGACAGCCAGTGCTCGCGGCCACCGGTGCGGTAGTGCACGACGCGCCGTCCGGGCTCGACCCTGGTCGCCGGCGCATGCAGCCGCAGGTCGATCCGGCGCTGGTCCCGGAAGAACTCGGGCGGGTAGGCGAGCAGCGCCTCCGCCCGGGTGATCAGCCCGCTCAGGTAGTACGGCAGCCCGCACATGCCGTACGCGGCGTGGCCGCCGGCCTCCAGCACGACGATCTCGAGGTCCGGGTCGACCCGGCGCGCGGCGGACGCCGCCGACATGCCGGCCGCACCTCCGCCGATGACCACAAGTCGCTGGTTCACCACGCGCTCCTCTCGGGTCTGCGCTGAACGCTAGGTACGCCACGCGCCCGCCTCCACGACTCACCAGGGCGAAGGACCGGCGGGCGTTCGCCCTGGTGGGACACAGACGGCGTACCGGTCCCGGACTTACCGTCGAGCCCTGGTCGGAGAGTTGGAGGTGCGGTTGATGTGGCACGGTCCGGACTTCCTGGAACTGCCCGAACGTGAAGCGAAACCGCGATGTCGCGGGCTCACCCACGTACTGGACAAGGGCATGACCACGGCGGCGCTGGAGGCTCTGCTGGCCCAGGTCGGGGACTACACCGACGTACTCAAGATCGGCTGGGGCATCTCCTACATCGACCCGACGATCAAGGAGCGGGTGGCGCTGTGCAACGCCGCCGGCGTCGCCGTGTGCCTCGGCGGCACGCTGCTCGAGGTGTGCGCCGGGCAGGGCAAAGTGGAGCAGTTGCGGCGGTGGGCCCGGGAGATCGGCGTCGACGCGGTCGAGGTCTCCGACGGCCTGCAGCGCCTCACGTCCGCTGAGAAAACCGCGCTGGTACGCACGCTGGCCACCGACTTCACCGTGCTGGCCGAGACCGGCGCGAAGGACGGCCACGCCCCGGTGCTGACCGACCACTGGCTGGCCGAGATGGAGTCCGACCTCGCCGCCGGGGCCCGCTGGGTCATCGCCGAAGGACGGGAGAGCGGCACCGTGGGGCTCTACCACGCCGACGGCAGCGTACGGGCGGAGCTGGTCGAGGCGATCGCGGCCCGGCTGCCGATAGACAAGGTCATCTTCGAGGCGCCCCGCAAGGCGCAGCAGACGTGGTTCATCCGCCGGTTCGGGGCCGGGGTGAACCTGGGCAACGTGCCGCTGGACGACGTACTTCCGTTGGAGACGCTGCGGCTCGGGTTGCGTGCCGACACCGCGGCAGGGGTACGGCCGTGATCGCCGACCCGGAGCCGAACACCGTCACCCGGCCGTACCGCGGGCTGTCGGTGCAGGAGGTGGACGTCCCGCTCACCGAGCTGGACCTGATGCCGTACCTGCTCGGGCGGGAGGTGTACCGGCGTACCGACTACCTGGTGCTGCGCAACGGCGGCCAGGCCGCGCTCGTGGCCGTACGCAAGGAATCCACCGACCCGCTGTTCTCCCCCGTCGTCGAGGCCCGGGTGCTCGCCCGCCCCGACGAGGTGGCCTGGATCCACTCACCGGGCACCGACGTCGGCAACGCCACCGCCCTGGCCCAGGCCGCCGCGGCCCACCCGGGCGCGCGGGCGTACGTGGTGCAGGGCCGGTACGAGCACGTCAACTTCATCTGGCAGCCCGCCCCGGTACGCATCCGGGTCACCGAAGTGGTGCCGCCCGAGCCGCCGAAGCTGTACGCGATGGCCGAACAGGTGGTGGCGTTCGACGAGGACCTGCCCCCGGTCGACCTGGTGCTGGACGCGGTGGACATCGGGCACCTCGCGGCGGACCACCCCGCGGCGCGCTACCTGCTGCCGTGCCGCGGCTCCGGGGTGGACCTGGGCGGCGAGGTGTCGTTCCTCGACACCCGACCCGCGCAGCGGCGGGACTGGCTGATGGTCGGCTGCGAGCGGTCGCTGCAGTTCCACCGCCACTTCTACGGCGACGAGCCGCCCCGGGTGGACATCTGCCCGCGCAACCGCGTCGAGGCCGCGCCGGACGGCCGGACCCTGGCCAAGTGCTGCCTGCTGGAACGCGGCATCGAGGTCGCCGGAGACCTGGCGGTCGTGCCGTGGGGCTCCAACCTGGACGAGATCAGGTCGGCCCTGCGCCACCTCACCGGAGTCACCCAGCCCGAAACCCCTCAGGGGGTACGTCAGTGAGCGCTCACCTCGCCGACTCGGTCGTCTACGGCCACCTCTGGAGCACCCCCGAGCTGCACCAACTGCTCGACGACGAGGGCCGGGTGCAGTCGTGGCTGGAGATCCTCGCGGCGCTGGCCGAGTCACAGGCCGAGGTCGGGCTGATCCCGCCCGACGCCGCGGCGGTCATCCGCAAGCACGCCGACGTGACGCTGCTCGACCTGGCAGAGGTCGGTGCGCGTACCCGCGCCACCGGCCACTCCACCCTCGGGCTGATCCAGTGCCTGCAGGAGGTGCTGCCGCCCGAGGCCCGCGAGTGGGTCTACTACGGCGCCACCGTGCAGGACGTGTCCGACACCTGGACCGCGCTGGTGATGCGCGAGGTCGGCGACATCGTCGAACGCGACCTCGACCACGCCGAGCGGGCCGCGCTCTCGCTCGCGGAACGACACCGCGACACGGTGATGTGCGGGCGTACCCACGGCCAGCCGGGACTGCCGATCACGTTCGGGTTCAAGGCCGCGGTGTGGGCCTCCGAGCTGCGCCGCCACCGGGCCCGGCTGGCCGAGGGTCGCCGCCGCTGGGAGGTGGTCCAGCTCGGCGGCGCGCTCGGCACGATGGAGTTCTGGGGCGACGCCGCCTTGCCGCTGCTCGACGCGTACGCCCGCCGCCTCGGCCTGGCCGCCCCCGACCTGCCCTGGATCACCGCCCGCGACGGGATCGCGGAGTTCCTCGGCCTGCTCGCGATGGTCACGGCCACCCTCGGCAAGATCGGCCAGGAGGTGTACGAACTCCAGCGCCCCGAGATCGGCGAGCTGGCCGAGCCGTACGCCACCGGCCAGGTCGGCAGCATCACCATGCCGCACAAACGCAACCCGGAGCTGTCCGAGCACCTGGTCACCCTGGCCCGGATCGTACGGGCGGACGCCGCGGTCGCCGTCGAGGCGATGGTGCACGAACACGAACGTGACGGACGGGCGTGGAAGACCGAGTGGGTCGTCCTGCCCGAGGCGTGCCTGCTCACCGGCGCCGCACTGGTCGCCGCGGGCCAACTGCTCGACGGGTTGCGGGTCGACACCGAGCGGATGCGGGACAACCTGGCGGCACGCGGCGGCTACGTCCTGTCCGAGCCGGTGATGCGCGCGCTCGCCGACCGCATCGGCAAGCACGCCGCGCACCGCGTGGTGTACGAGGCGACCATGGCCGGCCTGGAATCCGGCGCCGACCTGCGTACCGCCCTGCTCGCCGACTCCCGGATCACCGCGCAGCTCACCCCGGACGAGATCGACGCCTGCCTGGACCCGGCCGCCGCGCTCGGCGCCGCACCCGCCTTCGTGGACCGGGTGCTCGGTCGGGTGCCGCCATGAGTCGGGTGACGCAATGAGTCGGGTGCCGCCATGAGTCGGGCGACGCGATGAGGAGCCTGCGGTCGCTGCCACGGGCGCCACTGGTCACGGCGCCGACGCCACTGCATCCGGCGCACCGGCTGTCGGACGCGATCGGCGTCGAAGTGTGGTTCAAGCGGGAAGACCTCACCGGCCTCGGCCTCGGCGGCAACAAGGCACGCGGCCTGGAGTACCTGATCGGCGACGCGCTGGCACAGGGCTGCGACTGCCTGGTCACCGGCGCGGGACCGCAGTCGAACTGGGCCATGCTCGCCGCCCTCGCCGCCCGCCGGTACGGCCTCGAGCCGTACCTGGTCTGCTACGGCTCCCCCGTTCCGGCGACGGGGAATCTGCTGCTCGACCAGCTCGCCGGCGCCGACGTACGGTTCACCGGCGAGCTGGACCGGGCCTCGGTCGACGCCGCGATCGAGAAGCTCGGCGGCGAGCTGACCGCGGCCGGCCGGCGCCCGTACGTCGTGCCACGCGGCGGCGCGACGGACCGCGGAGCCGCCGGCTACGTACGCGCGAGTGTGGAGCTCGCCGACCAGCTCATGACCACCGGGTTGGCACCCTCGGAGCTGTGGCTCGCCACGGGCTCGTGCGGCACCCAGGCAGGCCTGCTCGCCGGCGCCCGCTGGCTCCGCAGCCCGTACCAGGTAATGGGGGTGACGGTCAGCCGCCCCGTTGACGAGTGCGTCGCCCGCATCGGGACGCTCGCCGCCGCCTCTGCCAAGTTGCTCGGGCTGCCCCACGGCGGGGGCGGGTTGCAGGGGGTCGGCGCCGCGGGCAGCGACGTGTCCGTGGTGGACGGTTACCTGGGTCCCGGCTACGGGAAGGCGTCCGCCGAGGGCGAGCGCGCCACACGGCTGGTGGCCCGTACCGAGGGGGTGTTCCTCGACCCGGTCTTCGGGGCCAAGGCGATGGCGGCACTGCTGGACGCTGCGAACGCCCGGCGCGTCGAGGGTCCCGTCGTGTTCCTGGTGACCGGCGGCGCCCCGACCCTCTTCGCCGGCACGGGGGTGCACCCGTGAACCGACCCGCGCCGGAGGGCTACCTCGGCGCGGAGGCGCGGATCGCCAGCGGCCCGGCCCCCGAGCTCGTCGCGGCCGGGTACGCACTTGAGCTCGCCGACGCGCCGCTGCTGCACCGCGGCCTCGGGCTCGCCGACCTGGCACACGTGATCGCCCTGGCCGAGGCGGACGTGATCCCCGCGTCGGACGCGGGCGCGCTGCTCGCCGAGCTGCTCGACGTGCTCGACACACCCGCCGAGGCCTTCCCGTACGACCCGGTGTACGGGGACGCGTACAACAGCCGGGAACGGGAGCTGGAGCGCAGGCTGGGCAGCGTCGCCGGGTGGCTGCACACCGGGCGTACCAGGCGCGAGGCGGGGCGAATCGGGTTCCGGATCGCGCTGCGCGAGCGGCTGCTGGACCTGCACGCGGCGGTCGGCCGGTTCCTGGCCGCCGTCGCCCGGCAGGCCGAGGCCCACGCCGGGTCCGTGTGGGCCGACACCACCTACCTGCAGCCGGCGCAGCCCTCCAGCTTCGGCCACTACCTCGGCGGGTTCGGTGAGGAGGCGGCTCGGCACCTGCACCGGATCGAGGCGGCGTACCGCTGGGCCGACCGGTCGCCGGCCGGGGTCGGCGGGGTGGGCGGCAGCCGCGTGCCGATGGACCGCGAGCGGCTGGCCGACCTGCTCGGCTTCGCGGCACCGGGAGCGCACACCCGCGACGCCATGTGGGCGGTGGACGGCCTGGTCGACGCGGTCGTCGCCGCCGCGCAGGCCGCCGCCACCGTCGACCGCCTCGCCGAGGACCTGGAGATCTTCGCCAGCCCGAACTTCGGGTACGTCACCCTCGACGCCTCGCTGTGCCGCGCCTCGGTGCTGATGCCGCAGAAACGCAACCCGTACGCCCTCGCGGTGATCCGCGCCGGCGCCGGCACTCTGATCGGCAGGGCCACCGGGCTGCTGGTCACCCAGCGCACACCGTCGGCGCGTACCGACAACTGGCTGCACGCGTACGGCGAGGTCGCCGGCGCACTCGAACTGGCCCAGCGGGTCGTGGCACTCGGCGCGGCCGTGACCGCCACGCTGACCGTGCACCGCGACGTGCTCGCGGCGGCAGCCGGGGCGCACTTCACCGGCGCGGCGGATCTCGCCGAGGAGCTGGTGCTGCGGTACGGACTGGACTACCGGTCCGCGTACCGGGTCGTCGGCCGGGCCGTCGCCACCGCGATCGGGGCCGGCCGCGCCCGCCTGAGCGGGTCGGACATCGCCCAAGCGGCGGTCGAGCTGCTGGGCAGATCCGTCGACGTCGACGACGAGACCGTGGCCGCCGCGTCCGACCCCGCACGGGTCGTCGCGAGCCGCACCGTGCTGGGCGGGAGCGCACCGGAGCCGGTACGCGAGCACTGCGACCTGCTGCGGCAGCGGCACACCGAGGCGACCGAGTGGTGTGCGGCGCGACGGGACCACGCCCAGCAGGCGGAGGCACACCTGGTCACGCTTGCCCGCAAGGCGGCTGCCCTACAGCCTCGATGACGGCCGCCCCGCCCACCGCCATGACGGTCAGAGGTCGACCAGGTCGTTGTTGCCGGCCCGCAGCCGGGACAGCTGGATGAAGTGGTCGGGGTTGAGGAACAGTTCGTTCATCTCGCCCATCTCGTCGATGGTGATGCCCTTGCGGATGAGGTGGTCCAGGTACTGGAACGCGTCCTTGGCGCCGAAGCCGACGTGGTGAGCGCCGAGCAGTCTGCGGCTCCTCCCGTCGTAGACCGCCTTCTGGAATCCGGTGAGCTCGGGGCGGGTGAAGGCGTAGAGCATCGACCCTTCGGCGCAGGGCAGGGCGATCTCGTCGACCAGGCCCTTGGGCGGCATCTGGATCACCACCACGTCGTCGTACCGGTCGCGGGCCTCCGCTTCGGTCAACCCGACCCAGGTGACCTCGTACGTGGTGTGCAGGAAGTCCGGGTATTCGGAGAAGTCGAACTCGTACGGCTCCCCCATGATGTTGCGGGCGGCGGTCATGCCGCACTTGCGCGCCTTGAACATCTCCATCGGCGCGCCGATCAGGTCGCCGATCGCGTACACGTCCGGTACCGAGGTCCGCATCCGGGCGTCGACCTTGACGAAGCCCCGGTCGTCCAGGTCCACGCCGAGCGCGGTGACGAAGGGGCGTGCATCGGGCCGCTCGCCGGTGCCGATGAACACGAAGTCGGTGTCGATCGTGGTCTCGGTGCCGTCGGCGAGCCGCGCCCGTACGCCCGTCACCGACCCGTCGCCGACCACCTCGATCGGTTCGGCCCCTTCGTGGATCTCGACGCCGCGCTTCAGCATCCCGTCCACGACGTAGGTCCGGAGGTCCTCGTCGACGTGATGCAGGCTGGCGGTACGCATCAGCTTGCTGCGGGAGAGGATCGTGGTCTGGCAGCCGGTCGCCTGGAAGAACGATCCGTATTCGAGCGCGATCTTCGACCCGCCGATGATCACGCAGCGCGACGGCTCGTAGTTCAGCTCCTCGATCAGACTCGCGAAGTCGAAGACCCCGGGCAGGTGGATCCCCGGAATCGGCGGCACGTCCGTACGGGCGCCGGTGCCGAGCACCAGGCTGCGGGTGGTGTAGCGCCGGCCGGCCACCTCCACGGTGTGGGCGTCGACGACGGTGGCCGGGGCGTTGAGGACGTACTCCATCCCCAGTTGTTCCTTGCTCTGCCAGTTCATGAAGGCGTGCGCGTTGTTGCGGCCGCTCTTGAACAGGTCCACCAGATCCCGGATCGACGCGCGCTTCTCGTCGAACTCGCCGAACCACAGGGTCCCGGAGTTCCAGCGCATGTAGTCCATCTCCCGCGCCGCCTCGGAGAACAGATGATGCGGTACGCATGCCTGGTGCGGGCAGGAGCCACCGAGGAACGGCCACTTGTCGATCACGAGTTGCCGGCCGCCCCGCGCCCGTAGATACGCCGACCCGAAACGACCGCCCGCGCCGCCGCCCACGAAGATCGCGTCGTATGGACTCGGGTCGTCGTGGTCGACGTTCTCCAGCGGCTCGGTCACCTCACCGACCTCGGCCCGGTGGATCAGCGCTTCCCATTCCGGAATGCTCAGTACGGTGTCGCGAAGCTGCATCTGGCCCCTCCTGAAGTCCGGTCCGGTCCGCCGAACGACGCGTGACCCGGCTGGCAGATAAGCAAAGCCTGCGGGTTGAGCCCGTCCGCAGCGATGTCCCTGCCGGCCGAAGTCCGGCCCCAGGTTGGTCCTGCCATGCCGAATCGCTCACCGGCCCACTCGCCGCAATGTGGGCATACGACCCCAGGGACCGAGGCGAGGAGCCGGCATGGACCAGGCGCAGCAACCGGAAGCGGTACGGCAGGAGGTCGCCGAGACCGTCGCGCGGGCCAGGGCGGCGCAGTCGGCGATCGCGAACTACACGCAGGAGCAGGTCGACGAGCTGTGCACCGCGGTCGCGTGGGCGGTGGCCCGCCCTGAGCGCGCCGAGAGCCTCGCGAAGCTGGCGGTCGACGAAGGCGGCTTCGGCAACTACGAGGACAAGGTCACGAAGATCAACAAGCGGGTGCTCGGCGTGCTGGCCGACATGCGCAACGTACCCACCGTGGGTGTGGTGGAGCGCGACCCGGAACGCGGGCTGGTGAAGATCGCGAAGCCGGTGGGCGTGGTGGCCGCGCTCATCCCGACCACCGGCCCGGACGCGACACCACCCCTGAAGACGCTGCTCGCGCTCAAGGGCCGCAACGCGATCGTCGTCGCGCCGCACCCGCGTACCAAGTCCACGACCGCGGCCGTCGTGGAGTACATGCGCGAGGCGTGTACGCAGGTCGGGGCCCCCGCGGATCTCGTGCAGGTGATGGCCGCGCCCTCGATCGCGAAGACCCAGGAGCTGATGCGCCAGGCCGACCTGGTGGTGGCCACCGGCGGCGCCGGGATGGTGAAGGCCGCGTACAGCTCCGGCACTCCCGCGTACGGCGTGGGGGTGGGCAACTCGGTGCACGTGGTCGACGAGACCGCCGACCTCGACGATGCCGCCACCGCCATCTCCGCCGCGAAGACCTTCGACTACGCCACCAGCTGCCTCGCCGACAACGCCGTGGTCGCCGAGTCCAGCGTGTACCCGCAGCTGCTGAGCCGGCTCGTGGACCACGGCGGACACCTGTGCAGCCCCGAGGAGAATGCCAAGCTGCGGCAGCGGATGTGGCCGGACGGCGGACACGTCCCGTCACCGGACGTCATCGCCAAACCCGCGGCCACCATCGCGGAACTGGCCGGGTTCGGCATCCCCGCCGACCGTACGTTCCTGATCGTCGAGGAGGACGGCGTCGGTCCCGAGCACCCGTTCTCGGGCGAGAAACTGTCCGTCGTACTCGCGCTGTACCGGTACGCCGGAGACATCCAGGGCGCGGTGGACCAGGTCAACGCCATCACCGACTACCAGGGCCTCGGGCACACCTGCGGCATCCACACCAGCCGGGACGAGCACGTCGACGCGCTCGCCCACGGCACCCGTACCGGGAGGGTGCTGGTCAACCAGAACCTCAACGAGGGCGCCGGCAGTGCCCGCAACGGCCTGCCGTTCACGCTGAGCCTCAGCTGCGGTACGTGGGGCGGCAACATCACCACGGAGAACGTCAACGCCCGCCACTTCGTGAACCTGACCTGGGTGTCCCGTCCCGTGACCCCGCGCCCGGTCAGTGAGCAGGAGCTGTTCGCCACCCACTGGGCGCGGTACGGCCGCTGAGTCGCCTGCGCGGCGGAGTCTTCAGGACTGGAGGCTCCGCAGCGTCTGCCAGGCCCGCGTCGCGAGCTGCAGGTTGAAGACCGTGTCCGGGTCGGCGAGGTCGTGGCCGGAGATGTCGCGGATCCGCTGCAGCCGGTACTTCAACGTGCTGCGGTGCACCGAAATCGCCAGGGCCGTGGCGTCGTAGTTGCCGCCGTGCTCCAGGTACCGGCTCAGGGTGTGGACCAGCTCGGATCCCTTGCGCGAATCGTAGTCCAGCAACGCGCTGAGCCAGCGGCGTACAAAGCGTTCCACCGCCACCGGATCCTCCACTTCGGACAGGATCCGGTAAACGCCGAGGTCGGCGTAACAGGTGGCGCGATCCTCGGCCTTGGCCACCCGCTGCATCTTCAGCGCGAGCTGCGCTTCCCGGTACGACCGCGGGAAGTCGCGCGGTCCCTCGCACCAGTCGCCGACCCCGACCCGGCACCGCCCGCCGCCCAGCTCGGTGACGACACCGAGGCGGAACCGCTCGAAGTCGATGTCCTCCTCGGCCAGCAGTACGACGCCCGCGCCGCGCGCGACCATCAGGGTGCCCAGGTGCGCCGTACGGGCCGCCCGGCGTACCGCATGGAAGAACGTGTTCTTGTCGTGCATCCGGCCGTGGCCCTCGACCACCACGACCCGGTGCCGCCGTTCCAGATCGTGACCCAGCGCCTGCGCCCGGGCCAACGCGCTGCTCTCGTCCGTACCCGACAGCAGCTCGTCCACCAGGTCCCGCCGCAGCCGCAGCTCCGTCTCGGCCAGACTCCGCAGCCGAGCCAGCTCCATGGCGAGCACCGTGGCGCCGTGCTCGATGGCGATCTGCTCCTGGTCGCCGGCATTCCCGGCCGGGTCCACGAGGGCGAGCACGCCGAGTACGTCCGCGGCGGGGCTGGCGATCGCGACCAGCCGACCCGCCTCACGGATCGGACGCCCCTCCCGCAACGCGCGCCGCAGCATCTGCTCCCGCCGCGCCTGCGGATCCTTCGGGTACGGGTCCGGACGGTTCGGCCCCGCCCACGCCCGCAGGTTGCCGTACCGGTCCTCCACCGCGACGGGGAATCCGGTCAGCTCGTGCAGCGCCCGAGCGATCCCTTCCTGCCCCTCGCTGGCCGCCGCCACCCGGGTGAACCGGTCGTGGATCTCGGTGGTCCGCTCCAACGCGCGTACCGTCTCTGCGAGCGCGGCGTTGGCATCGCGCAGCTCCCGGCCGGTGGCGCGTTCCTTGGCGTGCAGCCGGGCATTCGCCAGTGCCACCCCGGTCTGCTGCGCCAGCACCCGGAGCAGGAACTGTTCCGACGAGGTCGGCTGTTCGGCGGCCGCGGCGACGAAGTAGCCGACCTGACCCTCCAGGCTGCGCATCGGCAGCGCCCACGCCCAGGCCTCACCAGGGATCACGATCGCACCACCGGTGCCACCGAGGCCGCCCAACTGGGCCTTCATCTCCGCTGTCACGTCGACTGCTGAGGACGCCGTACCGGCCACCCGCCAGTCGTGGTCGGAGAGGTAGACGCCCACCAGGCGACACCGCCCGAACGACGGCACCGACGTGGCGGCCAGGTGCAGGATCTTGCCCTCGTCGCCGCTCTGCGTCATCAGCATCGAGAGCATCAGCAGACCCTGCAGGTTCGACAGCTGGTCCCGAAGCTCGGTGTCGGTCGCGGTGGCGTGGTGCCCGGTGACGGCAGTCATGTCGTCACCGGCTGGCGAGGAATTCTTCCGGCTCGAGGTAGTACGGGTTGTCCAGCACCATGCCTCCGAGCAGCACCTTCGGATGGGTCTTCAGTACGTCCACCAGGACCTCGCCGCTGAACCGGTCGAGCTCGTACAGACACAGCACCACCTGCGGATAACGCGGCAGGAACCGATTGAGCCTCGCCTCGTACCCGACGAGTTCCTCGACGCCGGGCATCTGCCGCAGCGCCCAGGTCATCTCACCCACCGCGCGGGCGAACGCGAACCCGCCCGCCACCGCCCCTCCGATCGACTGCTCCCAGAAGTCCAGCATCGAGTCGGTGGAGAAACGGCCACCCCTCAGGTACGTGTCCTGTGACCGCTGCACGTCGAGTTGTTGCCGATCCAGAGACGAGCCGATCTCTGTCTCCGCCCCGAGCGCGGCCAGTACGCCTTCGGTCTCGGTCGCGTCCACCACACAGACGCACTTGTCTCCTGCCGCCAGTCCTTCGCGAAGGTAGGGGATCAGGATCTCGTCACGGTCGGCCAGGCTCGGATAGAAGGCACAGATGTGGTCGCCGGGCAGGAGTTGCACGCCCGGGATTCCGAGAGGAAGCGACGTAGGAATCATCCTCATACACCTCTCTGCGGACGACCCGATACGCGAATGTTAAGGGGACGTTACACCGAGTTCCTAGGCCCGACAGGGCAAACCTAAGAGACCTTTTACCTCCACCAGGACAGACAGCGCCCACCAAGGACGGCTGTGTCGGGCCTCGCCGAGCCTTCATCGACGGGCGCTCGGCATAGTGTGTTTTCATGGCAAAGCGGATGTTTTCCGCGTTTCTCGGCGAGGGCCCCCGCGCCGCCGCCCGCCAGTACGCCGGGCTGATCGCCCTAGCGGCGGCGTTGGCGCTGCTCGGCGCGGCCAATCAGCCGGACCGTGCCGTAGAACTCCTGGCGATCGCCGCGGCTGACGAAAGCCTTGCCATCCTGGCCTGGGCCATGCCGTGGGACCGGTGGCACCGCAACTTCCCAGCCCTGCTGGCGTTGCCGGCGCTGGCCGTGCTGGCGTTCTCCACCTGGGCGTTCGGCGGGTTCGCCGCCGGCACCGGTCCGTTCTTCGTCCTGGTGTTCGCCTGGCTGGGGCTGCATTTCGGGCCCTGGGTGATCGCGGCGTTGACGCCACCCGCGGTGGCCGCCTATGTCCTGCCACTCGTCGTCACCCACCAGCCGCCGCAGGTGGTGGGCAGCGTGATGGTGCTGATCCCGACCGCGGTGGGCCTTGGCCTGCTGATGGCTGGGCAGGCGGCGTACCAGCGTCAGGCGCGGGAAGTGATCAGCCGGATGGAGCGCTGGCGGGCCGCGCTGAACGCGACGCTCGCCCATGACGTGCGGTCGCCGCTCACCACGGTGCAGATCGCCCTCGAGACGTTGCAGGAGAACGACGAGAGCCTGCCGGCCGACCAGAAGCAGATGCTGATCTCGGCGGCGCTGCGCCAGACGTCACGGATCCGCCGCCTGGCCACCAGCCTGCTCGACGCCGAACGCGTCGAACTCCGGGGAGATCTGCGGCTCGAGCGGCGCTGGGTGCCGCTTCGCGACGCGGTGGACGAGGTCGCCACCCACCTCAACACCGGCGATCTGGTCAACGACGTACAGCCCGGACTCCTGGTCTACGCCGACACCGACCGGTTGGAGCAGATCCTCATCAACCTCTGCAGCAACTCGCTACGGCACGGCAAGGCCCCGATCAGCGTCGCGGGTGAACGCGAGGAGCACGGCGTACGGATCGAGATCCGCGACCACGGCCCAGGGGTGCCGGAGCATGTGGTGCCGCAACTGTTCACCCGGTTCAGCGAGGCCGGCCGCAATCCAGGCTCGGTCGGGCTCGGGCTGTGGATCGTCCGTGAGCTGGCCCGGGCGCACGGCGGCGAGACCCATTACGAGGCTGCGGAGCCGGGCGCCCGATTCGTCGTCACGCTGCCCGCCCCAACGGCTGGTCCTGCCATCTGACGCTTTCAGCGGTCGTACCGGTAGAGGTCGTACTGCTTCATCAAACCCACAAGACTTTTCGTGTACGTGGGGCTCGTGGCGTACCCGGCTTTGTGGATCTCCGCTGCGAACCGGTCCGGGTCCTTGCTGTACCGGAAGGCGTCGGCGTACCGGCGGTTCGCCCGCAGGAACCGGCCGTGGTCGGCGAACGAGTCGCTGACCGTGCGGTAGACCCGGAAGTCCGCGTACTCCGGGTGGCACCCGGTCGAGTCGCACTCGGTGGTGCGGTAGCTGTGGCAGCCGATCGCGATCGGGCCCGGATCGCCGAAGCACTTGATCCCGAAGTAGTTGTTGTCGTCGCGGGCCAGCCCGCTGCGGCCCCAGCCCGACTCCAGGATCGCCTGCGCCATGGTCACCGACGCGGGTACGCCGTACTCCCGCATCCCGCGCTGCGCCGGCGCCGCGGTCCGACGCAGGAACCCGGCCTTGTCCACCACGGCGTTCGGGTCGCCGCCCGGGCCGGGCGCGGGGCAGCGTGCCACCGAGACCCGGCGGGAGACGTACGCGTCAGACACGTACCGCCCGTCCGGCAGCCGGTCCCACGCGGCCGTCGTACGCACGGCGCCACGGATCTTCTGCCCGGTCACCTGGCAGGAGAGCGTGATCCGCCGTCCGTCCGGGATCGTGGCCACCCGCGCATGGCTGGTCGACGCACCACTCCGTACGTTGAGCGGCCCACCACCGGTCCGTGCGGTCGCCCCGTATCCCGCGGCGTACGCCGGCTCGGCGACGGCACCGGCGCCGACGACCGACGCGAGCATCGACAGCAGCAGGATCGGCAGCTGGAGTCTCCGGTGCATGGTTCTCCCTAGGTGGACCGGACGTGGGGGCGGATGTCGCCGGTTCCCAGACTTGCCGGCTCGGCGTTCACTCCCGGTGCCAGACGGTGGCCGTACGGGTGCAACCTCCGCGCCTCCGCCGCCACTAGAGTGGGCGGATGGGACAGCTGGAAACCGAGCGCCTGGTGCTTCGGTCCTGGCAGATCGAGGACGCCGACGAGGCGCTCGGCATCTACGGAGACTCCGGCGTCGCGCAGTGGCTGAGTCCGGCCATGGACCGGGTCCCGGACGTCGAAGCCATGCGGCTGGTGCTGCAGCAGTGGCTCGGCGAGGCCGCCCGGCTGGTCTCACCTGCGGGCCGCTGGGCGATCGAGTTGCGAGAGGATCAGCGCCTGATCGGCGGGGCGGTCCTGCTGCCGCTTCCTCCCCGCGGGGAGGACCTGGAGATGGGATGGCAACTGCACCCCAAAGCCTGGGGACGCGGGTACGCCGCCGAGGCGGGCCGTGCGCTGGCCCGGTGGGCCTTCGACGAGGGGTTCGACGAGGTCCTCGCGGTGGCCCGGCCGGCCAACGTCCGCGCTGAGGCGACCGCCCGCCGGATCGGCATGGAGTGGGTCGGCGAAACGGAGAAGTACTACGACATGCGCCTTCAGGTGTTCCGGCTTCGCCCCGGCGACTTCGACGCACAACCGCAAACCAGCTGACACGCCGATGAGAGGAAGCGGGCAGCGTTGGGTTCCAATTTTCAGACCATCGCCGATGTGGAGGCCACCGCCGAGGAGGCGGACGAACTCGCCGACGCGCTGCTGGCCTGGCTGATCGAGACCGGTGTGGTGCCCTCCGCCGGCTGCGTGTCCCGCAACGAGGTCACTACCGAGGGCCTGGAGATCGTCACCGGCAGAAACGTCTTCTACTCGCTGACGGGCGACTGGTGGGTGACCTGTCCACACTGTGCCTGGTCGACCGACCCGGAGGACACCCGGATCGGTGAATCTGTCGGCGCCTGGCAGGACCTGCAGGACACCATCAGCGGGTGGCATGCCGGCGGTTCGGATCAGGTGCGCTGCCCGAACTGCCGTCGGGATGTCGGACTCAACGACTGGGGATGGTCACCGCCGTGGGGTTTCGGTTACCTCGGCTTCACGTTCTGGAACTGGCCCACCTTCAGTCCCGAGTTCCTGGCGGAGGTCTCCGAACGGCTCGGGCATCGCACGGTGCACCCGTACGGCAAGCTCTGACCAGGCGGTCTGGTGTGGTGACAGCTCTGGCAATATCCTTCGAGCCAGTCGCATGTGACGTAGAAGAGTCACGAGCAGCCAACTCGGAGGAGTTCTCGCCATGGATCGCCAACCCAGCGGGCTCGCACGTCGCCACCTCTTCAGGGCCGGCCTCGGAGCCGCGACGGTAGCCGTCTTCGGCACCGAGCTCGCCGCTGCCGGCACAGCGCTCGCCGCGCCCGGCGAGGACTTCCCGTGGATCATCGGCTGCGACGACTGGGGCGCCCGCCCGCCGGCGAGCACCCCGGTGCAGAGTGGCATCGCCACCAACAAGATCATCGTGCATCACATGGCGTTCCCGAACGTGACCGACTACTCCAGGGAGCAGGCCGTCAAGCTGGCTCGGGACTGCCAGAACCTTCACATGGACACCAACGGCTGGATCGACACCGGACAACACTTCACAGTGAGCCGCGGCGGGTACGTCCTGGAAGGCCGGCACGGCAGCCTGTCGACGCTGGAGCAGGCCGAGCGGCAGATCGTCTCGGCGCACTGTCCCGGCGAGAACGGCAGATCGATCGGCATCGAGAGCGAAGGCACCTACATCACCGAGATCCCCACACCGGCCCTGCTCGACTCGGTGACGAAGTTGTGCGTGGCCGTCTGCCAGCAGTACGGCCTGCACGCCTGGGACATCTTCGGCCACTGGGACTTCCGGGCCACCCAGTGCCCCGGCATCGCGTACTACCGGGAATTCCCCGCGCTGCGCCGCCGGGTCGCCGCGGGCCTGGGCGAACCGGCCAGCGCCGCACCGCCGCGCCGCTGGCCCGACATCTGGCGGTTCGTCGGCGGGCCGGTGGTCCAGGTCGCCCAGTACCTGTTGAACGCCCGCGGCTACCAGCTGAACGCCAACGGCGTCTTCACCGCCGACACCACCGCCGCCGTCCAGGACTGGCAGGCGCGTAACGGCATCCCGGTGGACGTCGACGCCACCCTGACCCCGCAGACCTGGGAGACGCTGGTACCCCGGCTCGACGGCGACTCGACCGGCCTGCCGGTGACCGCCGTACAGTTCATCCTCGGCCTCAAGGGGTACGACGTCGCGAAGACCGGCGTGTACGACCAGGCGACGGAGCAGGCGGTCAAGCAGATCCAGCTGCTGCACGGGATCGCACCCGACGGCGAGGTCAGCGTGGAAACCTGGTGCGTGATCACCGGCGGCATCGTCCGCGACTCGTTCTCCGACGAGTGAGTCCCGCTTCGAAGGATCAACCCCCCTCGGGTACGGCCATCTCACCGAGACTGGACCAGTCGTCCTGCGGAATCGTCACGTTGACAATGCGGGGAGTCTCGGCGAGGTGCTGCGGCAGTGTCTCCTGAGCCTGCTTGAAGTGCGCGGACTGGACATGCGCAACCCCGGCGTCCTGGTCACGGAAGGCTTCGACCAGGACGTACTCGGTCGGGTCGTCGACGCTGCGTGCCCAGTCGAACCACAAGCAGCCCGGCTCACTGCGGGTCGCTGCGGTGAACCCGCCCGCGATCTGTGGCCACCGGTCGGCGTACTCCGGCCGCACTCGAAACCTTGCGGTAATGAAGATCATCGATACCTCACATCGGCTGCGCGGCGGGCGCCGTTGACCACCTTGATCACCTGTACCCTCCCATGATCGCCGTTCAGCCTCGATCGGTCGATCTCGAGATGAGACGATCCGGCCGGTCAACCACTCATACCGGCCTCGCAACTGAATCGGTTGCAAAATAGGGCTGGAACAACTGTTTCCGTGGCTGTATCGTGTCGTCAACTTCGGAATGGTCCCGCAGCGGGCCGAGTCGACACGGATTACGCAGGAGACGGTGTGCCCACCTCCGAGCACCGGATGCGCCCCGGGCAGGTGCTGTTCACGTACCTGCACCTGGCCGCATCGAAGGCCTGCACCGACGCGCTGCTCGACCGGCGCGTCACCGCGATCGCCTACGAGACCGTGGAAGCCGCCGGGCGGTCGCTGCCGTTGCTGGCGCCGATGAGCGAGGTGGCCGGGCGGTTGGCGCCGCAGGTCGGGGCGTACCACCTGATGCGGCCGGCCGGTGGCAGGGGCGTGCTGCCCGGTGGGGTGCCGGGGACGCACCCGGCGCGGGTCGTCGTGCTCGGGGCGGGCGTGTCGGGGATGAACGCGACGGCGATCGCGGTCGGCCTCGGCGCCGACGTGACCCTGCTCGACATCGACGTGGACAAGCTGCGCGCCGCCGACGCCGTCTACCGGGGACGGGTCCGTACGGTCGCCTCCAACGGCTTCGAGATCGAACGGGCGGTACGCGACGCCGACCTGGTGATCGGCGCGGTCCTGGTGCCGGGGGCGAAGGCACCGACCCTGGTCTCCAACGAGCTGGTCGCCCGGATGAAGCCGGGCGCGGTGCTGGTCGACATCGCGATCGACCAGGGCGGCTGCTTCGCCGACTCCCGGCCGACCACCCACGCGGAGCCGACCTACCCGGTGCACGACACCGTCTTCTACTGCGTGGCGAACATGCCGGGCGCGGTGCCGTACACCTCGACGTACGCGCTGACCAACGCCACCCTGCCGTACGCGGTCCGGCTCGCCGACCTGGGTTGGCGGCGAGCGCTGCGCGCGGACCCGGGGCTGGCCGCCGGCCTGAACACCCACGACGGCCACGTCACCAACCAGCCGGTCGCGACGGCGCACGCGCTGCGGCCGGTGCCCGTGGCCGACGCGCTCGTCATTCGCGCGGGATGATGGCGTAGTGGGCACCTACTACCTGGAGACCGAGCGTCTGGTGCTTCGTGAGTTCACGGAGCGGGACGTCGACAACCTGGTCGAGCTCGACGCCGACCCCGAGGTCATGCATTTCATCACCGGCGGGCAACCGACGCCGCGGGAGGACGTCGAGCAGGTGATCCTGCCGCGGTGGCTGAGGTACTACGCGGAGTCGCCGGGACTAGGGTTCTGGGCTGCCGAGGAGAAGGCGACCGGGCAGTTCCTCGGCTGGTTCCACTTCCGGCCCGGCGAGGGACATCCGCCCGACGAGCCGGAGCTGGGGTACCGGCTTCACCGGTCGGCCTGGGGCAAGGGGTACGCCACGGAGGGCTGCCGGGCGTTGATCGACAAGGGATTCGGCGAGCACGGCGTGCGACGGGTGTTGGCCGAGACCATGGTCGTACACACCGCCTCGCGGCGCGTGATGGAGAAGTCCGGCCTGCGGCTGGTACGGGTGTTCCACGCGGACTGGCCTTACCGGATCCCCGGTGACGAGCACGGCGACGTCGAGTACGCACTCGACCGAGAGGAATGGCAGGAGGAGCGGGCAACCGGAGCCTGGGACGGTCACTAGGATCCATCGAGGTCCAAGGACTCAGGTCAAGTCTCAGGCGGGTCTGCGGAACAACGCCACGTTGAGGAAGTCCTGTGTGAACACAGGCTCTCGACCGGGCACCGACGCGGGCATCGGCCCGGCGTCGACCGCCTCGAGCCAGGAGAACATCTCCCGCAACTCGTTGAGCGTGTAGCCGACCCCGCCGCCGAGTTGCCCCTGGCGGAGCAGGTCGGCGTCGGCGGAGCTGGTTCCCATCCGGCCCGCCGCGAAGGTGCAGATGCCGAACAGCCCACCGGGCGCGAGGGCCGCCCGGAGCGCCCGCATGTAGGAGATCCGTCGGTGTGGGGCGAGGTGGTGAAAGCACCCCGAGTCGTAGATGAGGTCGAACCACACCCCCGTGGGACTGGCGCGTACGAAGTCCCGCCGCAGGTACGTGACGCCGTGCCCCCGTGACCGTCCCGCGGCCCGCTCGAGCGCGTCCGGCGCGATGTCGATGCCGGTCGTGGTGAACTCCTGTGCTGCCAGCCAGCGGCTGTTGCGGCCGAGTCCGCAGCCGATGTCGAGGGCCGTACGGCCGGGCTGATCTCCGAGGAGTCCTTCGGTGTGCCAGGCGACGAGACTGGCGTCGGGCAGGTCGGAGTTCAGTGGGTGGTCCTTCTGCTGGAACAGCGCGTCCCAGAACGCCGCCGCATCGCTGCTCGTCCTGTCGTTCCCGTCGCTGTACAGGCTGTCGAGCAACACCATGAGGTGCTCGTGAGTGGTGACACGCATCGCGGACTCCTTGGTTCAGCGCAGCTCCCCCCGCCAGGCATCATCGCAAGGGCCACCACACTTCGATCCCCACATGGCCCGCGACGCGGCGCAGACGCGCGTGTGTGTCAGCTGCCGTCAGCTCGTACCGCCCAATGGGGCCGTGCCGACTCCCTCCGCGTCACTGGGGGTTGGAGTCGGCGAGATGCTGGGAGACGTGGAAGGTGACGCTGAGCCCCACCGTACCGGAGATGACCGCGCCTGCCGCTACGAGCGACAGGCCCGACCAACGGATCCAGGTGGACTCCTGCTTGCCCCGATCTACGACTACTGAGGACATCGGGGCAGTGGACTTGACGTTTCCCTTCAGGAAGGGCGAACGGGTGACGCGATCGCGGCGGTCCTGCCGGCACGCCAGGTGAGAACCGCGACGGCCACGGTCACGGCCGGCACGACGAGCAGGGTGAGAAGCCACTGCACCGGCAGGTACGGCCCGCCTGGATCTACCGGGTTCTCAGCCGACAACAGCGGAGACAAGCTGAACGGCAGGTGTACGAGCAGGAATGCGGCGGCACTGACACCGACGAAGACGACGCCGCGCCGGTCGTTGCCGCGCAGCCGCCACAACCCCGCGAGCAGCAGCACCGGGTAGACCACCCACGACGGGGTGAAGCCGTCGCCGAGCCACGACACCGGCGCACACGACACACCGACCACGGCGCACCCGCGCAGCAGCCGCTTCCACTGTTCCCGGTTCCACGTCATGGCAGGCACTCCTACTCCTCAGTGGCCCTCCTACAGCGGGCCCGATGTGCGCGCGTCGATGAAGCACGCCAATGACGTTAGGGAGGCCCGAGCGCCGGAGCGTCCTGCTCGCGGCCGGTTCGCATCCTGCGCCGGTGCCGTCGACCGGCTTGTCCACTCGTACCGGAGGAGGAACCGGCTCCGACCCCGGACCGCGACGGATCGTGGACGCGGAGGATCCGCGGACAGGTGCCCCGGGCCTAACGTTGGTACGTGAGGTACAACGCAGCGCTGCCGGCCCGCGTCTTCGACGCCGTGGTCGTGGCGGTCGCGGTGGCGGTGGTGGCGGAGATCCTGTTCACCGACGTGACCGGCCCGAAGGTGGTGCTCGTACCGGCCGCGCTGCTCTACACGCTGCCGCTGCTCGCGCGGCGGCGGTACCCGTTCCTGGTGCCGGTGGTGGTCTTCGCCGTACACACGCTCAGTTCTTTCCTCGACGTGCCCGGCGGCAGGCGGGAGTTCACCGGCGTCCTCGCGTTCCTGCTCGCGCTGTGGGTGGTCGGCGCGTGCAACCCCCGGCAGGCGGCCGTGGCCGGTCTGGCGATCGCCTCGGCGTGCATCGTCGTGATCACCGTGGAGGATCCCCGTGTCACCGTCGGCGACTCCGCGAACGTCGCCGTCATCGGGTTCTTCGTCTGGCTGGCCGCCGTCGTCCTGCGGCAGCGGTCACGGCGGGAAGCGGACGCCGAGCAGCGCGCGTCCCGGCTCGAAGCAGAGCGGGAAGCGCACGCCCGCGCGGCGATCGCCGAGGAACGCACCCGCATCGCCCGCGAGTTGCACGACGTCATCGCCCACAGCGTCAGCGTGATGATCGTGCAGGCCGGCGCGGCGCGCCTGCTGCTGCCGACCGATCCGCGGCGGGTCGTGGAGCCGCTGCTCGCGGTCGAGGAAACCGGGCGGCAGGCACTCACCGAACTGCGGCGGCTGCTCGGCATCCTCCGTGAGGACACCGGCCCGCGCGCGCTGGCCCCCCAACCAGGCCTCAAGGACCTCCCCGCGTTGGCCGAGACCGTACGCGAGGCGGGCCTGCCGGTCGACCTGACCGTCGAGGGCACAGCCCGACCGCTGCCGCCCGGCCTCGGACTGGCCGCCTACCGGATCGCCCAGGAAGCGTTGACCAACAGCCTGAAACACGCCGGCCCGGCACGAGCCCGCGTTGTCGTGCGCTACACACCGGACGCCGTACACCTCGAACTCACCGACGACGGCTGCGGCGGGAGCATCGACGGACCCGGACACGGGTTGGTCGGCATGCGGGAACGCGCCGCACTCTACGGCGGTCACCTGGAAGCCGGGCCCCGCCCCGGCGGCGGCTTCGGCGTACGAGCCAGCCTTCCCGTCGAGGCGGTGCCGCGGTGATCCGGGTCCTCGTGGTCGACGATCAGGCACTGGTACGAGGAGGCTTCCGGCTCATCCTCGAAGCGCAGCCCGACATGCAGGTCGTGGGCGAGGCCGCCGACGGCCGGGAGGCGCTCGCCGCCGCGCGCTCGCAGCGACCTGACGTCGTACTCATGGACATCCGAATGCCGGGCATGGACGGGCTCGAGGCGACGCGGCAACTGCTGGCCGCGGTCGACCCGCCACGGGTGCTCATGCTCACCACGTTCGACCTCGACGAATACGTCTACGACTCGCTGCGAGCCGGAGCCAGCGGCTTCCTGCTCAAAGACGTCCGCCCCGAACAACTCGCCGACGCGGTACGCGTCGTCGCGACCGGCGACACCCTCCTGGCCCCCGCGATCACCCGACGGCTGGTGGAGCAGTACGTACGGCGCCCCCGCCCCGGCGCCGCACGCCCCGACCGACTCGACACCCTCACCGAACGGGAGACCGACGTGCTCCGCCTCATCGCACACGGCATGTCCAACGCGGAGATCGCCCGGTCGCTGTTCCTCGGCGAAACCACCGTCAAGAGCCACGTCACCCACCTGTTCACCAAGCTCGGACTCCGCGACCGTGCCCAAGGAGTCGTCGTGGCGTACGAGACCGGCCTCGTCGAACCCGGCGGCGACACACCGGCGTGAGCCCGGCGGATTCGACCTGGTCGCCTCGGACAAGATCATCCGGCGCGGTGGAACAATGAGCCGGACCCGTCCCAGCGGACCCCGGAGTACAGCGAATGATCAACGCCCTGCGCGAGTCGGGCAGGGGATCGCGACCTCGTGACCGGCTTCGCCCGGCCCTGGTGCCGCTGATCCAGGCGGCGGTCGCGGCGGGCCTGGCGTGGTTTCTCGTCCACGACGTGATCGGTCACGAGCACGGGATCTTCGGGCCGATCGGAGCCCTGTACGCGCTCAGCCAGGCCCCCGGACGTCCCAGCAGACGAGTGCTGGAGGCGGCGTTGGGCGCCGCGCTCGGGGTGGCGGTCGGGGACGTACTGATCGGCGTGATCGGCACCGGCCCGGCGCAGGTCGGTCTGGTCGCCGGGCTCGCCATGGGTGCCGCGATCCTGCTCGGCGCCGCTCCCGGGGTGGTGGCTCAGGCCGGCATCGCGAGCGTGCTGATCGCCACGGTGCAGCCTCCGCACGAGCTCTACAGCGCGCTCGCGTCGGAGCGGCTCGTCGACATACTGGTCGGCGGCGGCGTCGGCCTGGCCTTGTCGGTGGTGCTGCCGGCGAACCCGCTGCGGACGACGTACGCCGTGCTGGACCGGTTCTGCTCCGAGGTGAGCGGAACGCTGGAACAGGTCGCCGACGCCCTCGACGCGCACGACCTGACCGACGTGGAGGACGCACTGCAGCGGGCCCGTACCCTCGACGGCTACATCCGCGAACTGCACCACACGCTGGAACCCGCCCAGGAGACGGCGCGGCTCGCCCCGATCCACTGGGGCAAGCGGGCCGCGATCTCACGGCTCGCCGGTGCGGCCGTCCCGCTCGAACTCGCCGCCCGCAACGTACGCGTGCTCGCCCGCGCCGCGGTACGCGTGGTCGAACTCGAACCGGGTACGCCGCCCGAGCTGGCCATCGCCGTACGCGACCTCGCGTCGGCGGTGCGGGCGCTGCGATCCGGACTGGAGCGCGACCACGACACCACCGAGGCGGTCGACGCGGTGGTGCGCGCCGCGGGGCGGGCCACCCTGGTGGTCGGAGACGGCGCGAGCATGGCGGTGAGCGCGCTGGTGGCGCAGGTACGGTCGACCGCCACGGACCTGCTGCGGGCGCTCGGTCTCGACCGCTCCGACGCCGTCGAGCGGGTACGCCGCGCCGCGGACGCACTGGCCGGCCCGGAACCGCCGGACGGGCGCGCCCCCGGGTGACGATCCACGAAGCTAGGCCGCGTGCTGCGGGTTGGTGGGGGCGAGGATGTCGTGGTTCGCTGGTGCTGATCTCAATACGCTCGACGGGGGTTTCGCCATGGACGCCGACCGGGGCAGTCGTACCGCGGTGATGGTGTGCCAGGGCCGCGCGGCTGCACACGGGCGTATCGCCGAGGGCCGATTCGCTGACCCGGTCGCGATGGCGTTGCTCCGGGACGACGAGCGTGTCGCCGTACAACGGGTACGTGAGGGCGTCCCGCCCAAGGGTTGGGGCGAGCGGCTCCAGTTCGAGATGGTACGGGCCGGCGCCGAGGTGATCGTGCCGCGCACAGTCGCCATCGACGATGCCGTCCGCGCTCGGCTGGCGCCACAGTTGGTGATCATCGGTGCTGGCTTGGACGGCCGGGCCTGGCGGATGCCGGAGCTGGCCGACGTCGAGGTCTTCGAGGTCGACCATCCGGCCTCACAGCGGGACAAGCGCAGCCGGGCCGGAGATCTTCAGCCGCTGGCGAAATCCGTACGGTTCGTGCCGGTCGACTTCACTCGCGACCGGCTGGACACGGTTCTCGCCTCGGCAGGCCACCGGCCCGAGGAGGCCACGACCTGGATCTGGGAGGGCGTCGTGCCCTACCTCAGCCGAGCCCAGGTTGCTGCCACCGTCCAAGCCGTCAGCGGCCGATCGACGGTGGGCAGCCGCCTGATCGTCAACTACCAGTCGCCGGCGCTGGCGGCCGTGTTCGGTCGCCTGGCGGCACGGGCGATGACGGCGATCGCACGGCAACGCAGCCCCTGGGCGGACGAGCCTCGACGCTCGTCGTGGACCCCGGCAGCCATGGCTGACCTGCTCACCGGCTACGGCTTTCGCATCAACCGCGACGACGACCTGATGTCCCTCGCGCAGGAACTGTCCGTCCGGGTCCGGCAACGCCGCTCCCTGCGAACCGGACGCGTCGCCATCGCCGACCGTTAAACCTGCAGGCACCCAGGGTTTCCGGTCAGCGGCGCACCACTTCGAGACATCTCATCCTGCGGGTGCGTCGTGGAACGCGCGCACCGTACCGCCGGGGTTCAGCAAGGCTTCTACCAGGGCGTGCGCGCGTTCGGGCTCGCGGTGAAACAGCCCTACCCGGACGGCGAATATGACGTCGAATCGGCGACTGCCCAGATCGAGGTCCTCGAGATCCATCACCAGGAACTCCGCCTTGCCCGTGGCGACGGCCTCCGCGTTGCGACGGGTTGCCGCCTCGATCATCTTCGATGACCGGTCGACACCGGTCAGTCGACCGCCGTCGAGTCGTTCGCAGATCATTGTCGCCGCGACTCCGTGGCCGCAACCGATCTCCAGGACACGGTGGTCCGCACGAATGCCCAACTGCTCGACGATGTCCCGCAGTCGCGTACTCACATCAGGATCATGGCTGTCACCGCCGAATGCCGCAACGCCTCCGGCAAGGAGGCCCCTGCGTCGACCGGATCGACACAGCCCTAGTCGATGAGCTTGTCGAGCAGTTCGAAGGTCTGGTACGGCTGGTCGTAGTCGCCGAAGTGCCCGTCGTCGCGGACGATCTGCGTGCCGCCCAGTCGCTCGAACATGGCGCGTCCCTGCGTGTCGTCGCAGCCGTACGGGTCGTTGCGGGAATTGACGAAGTACAGGTCGCGGGCGTGGGCCTTGATCGCTGCCCAGTCGTGCCCAAGGTGCTGGCCAACCACAGCTTCGACGAGCACACGGTACTGCGACGGTATCCGAGGGTCGATCAGCCCTCGATCGCCCGGTAGGCCCCTTCGTCACCAGGTGGTCGGCTGAACTATGAGCGCGGGACGAGTTTGATCGTTGCTGACCGCGCCTTCGGGCTCACGATGGTGCCGACGATGCTGTCGCCGTATCGGCGGTACTTGCTGCGGTACGCGGCATCGATCTGGTTGTCGATGTTCTGCTCGGCGTCCACAAGTGAGACGTCCTTGTCGACGCCGCCAGCCCGGATGTGGCCTTCGTGGCGCGCCTGCGTGCCACGAAACCACGTGCCTTCGCGCCCGTTCATCGATCGCACGTAGAGGCTGTCCCCGTCGCGGACCACCCACATGGTCACAGGGTTTCGCGCCGTGCCGTCGCGGCGCAGGGACGCGAGCTCCAACTCTTCCGCTGTCCCGATCCTGGCGAGTTCGTCGCTCGTCCACGCAACCATCGGTGTCTCCTTCGTCAACGAGTGTTGTGCGATCGCCGTACGTCGCGTCGGCATTGATCTGCGCCCGCGGATCAGTAACGGGCGCCCTCCGGCGCGGGCAGGGCGTCGAGTTCGGCGAGGTCCGCCGCGGTCAACTCGATGTCCGCCGCGCCTGCGTTGTCCGCCAGGTACTTCGGGGTTTTGGTTCCGGGGATGGGCACCACGTACGGGCCCTGGGCCCGGATCCAGGCCAACGCGACCTGCGCCGGAGTGGCCCCGACCCGTTCGGCGATCTGGCGCACCCGTTCGGCGATGGCGAGGTTGGCGCGCAGCGCGTCCTGCTGGAAGCGCGGCAGCCGGCGCCGGAAGTCGTCCTCGGGCAGGTCGTCGAACGAGGAGAACCGCCCGGCGAGGAAGCCCCGTCCCAGCGGCGAGAACGGCAGGAACGCAATCCCCTGCTCCTCGCAGTACGGCAGCACCCCGGCCAGCACGTCCCGGGTCCACAATGACAGCTCGGACTGCACCGACGTCACCGGGTGCACCGCCTGAGCCCGCTTGATGTGGTCGACCGTGACTTCGGACAGGCCCAGGTGCCGTGCCTTTCCCGCGACCACGGCCTCCGCCATCGCGCCCCAGGTCTCCTCCAGGGGCACCTGCGGGTCCACCCGGTGCAGCTGATAGAGCTCCACATGGTCGGTGTCCAGCCGGCGCAGGCTGTCGTCGATCGAGTTGCGGACGTGCTCCGGCCGGCCGTTGTTGACGATGAGGGGCGAGTTGTCAGGACCGCCTGTCGGGTCGCTCACGACCAGGCCGACCTTGGTGGCCAGCACCGCCCGCTCGCGGTGGCCGCCCGCGAGCGCCCGGCCGACCAGCTCCTCGTTGGTGTACGGCCCGTACACGTCGGCGGTGTCGATCAGTGTCATGCCCAGGTCGAGCGCCTGGTGGATGACGGAGACGGACGTGTCGTCGTCACGCGGGGTCTTCATGTCGTACGAGAAGGTCATGCCCATGCAGCCCAGGCCGATGACGCCGACCTCGGGGCCCTTGTTGCCCAGTGTGGTGGTTCGCATGGTGTGGAGCCCTTTCAGGGACGGATGAGGACTTTCAGCGCCTCGCGGTCGGCCATGGCGCGGTAACCGTCCGGCACTTCTTCCAGGCCGACGGTGCGGTCGAACACCCGGCCCGGCTCGATCGTGCCGTCGAGGACGTCGGGCAGCAGCTCCTCGATGTACGCCCGAGCCGGGGCCACGCCGCCCGTGAGGGTGATGTTGCGCATCACGGTGCCGAAGTCCATCGGCACCTCTGCGTACTGCGCGGCGCCGACCCTGCCGATCACACCGCCGTCGCGTGCCGTGCCGATCGCCATCTCGATCGCCTGCCTGGTGCCGACGCACTCCAGCACCGTGTGGGTGCCGTCGCCGCCGGTGAGGTCCCGTACTCGTTCGATGCCCTCGTCGCCGCGTTCGGCGATGACGTCGGTGGCGCCGAACTCGCGGCCCAGATCAGTACGGTCCTTGTGCCGGCCCATGAGCAGGATCCGCTCGGCGCCGAGCCGCTTGGCGGCCAGCACCGCAGACAGCCCGACGGCACCGTCGCCGATCACCGTCACTGTCGTACGCGGGCTGACCCCGGCCGTGACCGCAGCGTGGTGGCCCGTGCAGAAGACGTCGGACAGGCTGAGCAGTGACGGCAGCAGTGCGGAGTCCTCGCCGACGGGCAGTTTCACCAGCGTGCCCTGCGCCTGCGGCACCCGCACCGCCTCGCCCTGACCGCCGTCCAGGTCGTGTCCCCACTGGCCACCGTTCCGGCAGGAGGTCTGCAGTCCCTCGGTGCAGAAGTCGCACGTGTTGTCCGCCCAGACGAACGGCGCGACCACGACGTCACCGGCCTTCAGCCCGGACACGTCCGAACCGACGTCCGCGACGACGCCGAGGAACTCGTGACCCATCCGCCGGCCCTGCTCCGAGGCCGGCATCGACCCGTACGGCCACAGGTCGCTGCCGCAGATGCACGAACGCAGCACCCGTACCACTGCGTCGGTGGGTTGCCGCAGCGTCGGGTCCGGCACTTCTTCCACCCGTACGTCACCGGCGCCGTACATCACAGTTGCTCGCATGAGACCCTTTCCGATCATGAAGGAGGACACGCGTGTTGTCCGTCGTACCCGGGCAGTTTCCATGGAAACGGGGACTGCGCCGATCAGGGAGAGCCTGTCGTTCCGGGTACTGGCAGAACCCCTGTCGAGGCCGTCGGGGAGGCCGGCGGGCGGGATGGATCAGTCGACCATCTCGCGTCGGGACAGGCGTACTTCCTCG